>OCTX012289128.1_pt1 | contig 37341 bp, 36 predicted proteins | sample 1539691 | NCBI WGS metagenome assembly OCTX01 (sample SAMN02144231, study PRJEB22623) | gut metagenome | biome: sheep rumen | host: Ovis aries | place: New Zealand
CTGTTCGACACCAATACCATGCAAGGCATGAAGGCTCAGCTCAATAGCATCAAGCAAGAGATGCAGACAGTTGACATTGGTTCAGACAAGTTTAAAGAACTTACCCAGCAAGCCAACGAGCTGAATAATAAGCTCAAAGAGGTTGAAGCATCATATGGACAATATCAAAGGAATGTGGGTAACTACGCTAATGGTGTTGCTGATGGTATGCAAAAGGTTGTCATTAAAGTTGGCGATACCGAGAGGACATTTGAGTCAGCAAAACAAGCTGCAAGAGAACTTGGCAATGAGCTTAAGAACATGGCGGTTAACGGTCAAAGGGGTACGAAGGAGTACAACGAGCTTGATGAGGCTGTGAGAAAGCTCAATTCAGACCTTAAAGATGTTTCGGTTAGTAGCCAAGGTATGGATAGCTTGCTTGACAATATGCAGAGTCTTGTTGCTGTAAGCCAGTCATTCCAAGGCTTCTCCCAGTTATTCGGTTTCGATAGTTCAGCCATTGACGAAGGTATTCAGAAGTTGATGGCTTTGCAGAATATTGCCCAAAGTCTTGAGAAACTAGCAGCACAAGCAAAGGCAGGTGAAGGTCTGTTTGGCAATGTTGGCAAAGACCTTGACGATGTGAAAGATGCGACGAATCAAGTTGATGTCAATATGGTCGATTTGGACAAGAACATTGACAAAGCTGGCAAGGGTTTCAAGAAGTTTGGCAGCATCGCCAAGTCTGTTGGTAAATCTTTGTTAAAAATTGGCTGGTGGACACTCATTATTGAGGGCATAAGCAAAATCATCGAAGCCTTTAACGAGTTTAAGGAAAAAGAGAAAGAATTCGCCGAGTGGCAAGAACGAATTGAGAAAGACAACCAAGATGCTATCGTCACATATACCAAGGCGAGAAAAGAACTCCAGCTTTACACCGACATGGTGAATAACTTCAATGGCAGTGCAAAAGAAGAGCAAGTACTTATAAATGAGCTGAACAGCAAGTATGGCAGCAGTTTGGGCTACTACAAAACCTTGGCGGAGTGGAAGGATATTTTGACCCAAAAAACTGAAGCATATTGCAAGACACTTGAGTACGAGGCAAGGATTCAAGCGGCAGTGTCAAGGCTTGAGGATGCATATAAGCAACAAGCGGAGGCTAAAGATGTAAAACAAGGTATGCTAGAGTGGTTTTTCGAAAGCGAAGAGCAGACAAGACGAAAAAACCAAGCTATCGCTGACCAACGAGTCAAAGATGCAGAAAAAGAACTGGCTGAAACCACACAAGAATATGTCAAGCAAAAAGCCAAGCTCGTTCAAGATGCAAAGACCACAACAAAAACTGTTGGCAAGACAATGGCAGCAACCACCAGACAAGTCGAAAGTGAGTTGGTTAGGTTGCAAATCGAAGCCATGAGAGATGGCTTGAATAAGACAATTGCCCAGTTGGAGGAAGAGAAGAGACAGAGAATAAACAAAATACGCGCCAATGGCAAGGATGTTGCTGAATCAGTTGCATTGGTTGAGAAGATATACGCTGACAAAGTGCTTGAAGCCCGTAAGGAGTTCGCCAGAAAAATGGAGGAACAGGAAAAGGAAATATGGGATACCATTGGCAGAATCGATACAGATGCTCAGACCATAGTACTCCAGAACATGCTGACAGCCAGCGAGAACAATCTTGACAATCAACTGAGAGAGCATCAGAAAAGGCTGAAGAAGATATACAGCGATTATGCACCAAGTTTGGCTGGAATAAGCACAGAAGCTCTTGCCAACGCTGGCAATGTGTCAGCTGCCATCAAACAGGGTCAGATAAGCAAGGAAGATGGCTCAATATACAGCGAAAAAGAACTGGAGGGATTGAAGCATATGGCTGATATTCTTGAGGATATCGACTATTTAAGGGGCAAAATATATCTAAAGAAAAGAAATTCCAGTTCAAATCAGTATGCGTCTGAAATTGAGCAACTTACCAAGAATATTGCTGAGCTACAAGGAATGCTCGAAAAAGCAAAGAAAAACGTAGCTGATAATACCTTCAGCGATGATGAATTGTCAGCCATGTTCACAAAGCTCTATGGTGAACAAATCAAAGGCATCCGAGAACAGTTCGAAACTCTTAACCAAGCGGCAATTGCCGAAGAAAATGCCATGTACGAGCGTCTTCGCAAAATGGAACAAGACAACTGGGATAAAGAGCATGAAGCAACCACCAAACGCCTTCAGTCAGAGCTTAATGCGTTGAGAGGTCAGAAAGATGCCGAAATTGAGGCTACAACTGAAGCTTATAAACGAGGCGAGATAAGCCTTAAGGAGCATTATGAGCGTAATTTGGCAATACAGCAGAAATACTCAGAACTTGCTGCAAGTAAGGAAGAGTCAATTGTTGACGAACAATCGAGAATCGCCGAGAAATATCAGCAAAATCTTGACAATTTATTAACCGCACACAACACAAAACTCAAAGAGATAGCTGGCAACACCAGTGATGGTGCTGAAGCTGCAATGTTTGACAGTTTCAAGACTCAGGTAGCTGAAGCCCTTAAAGAACTTGATGACTATCAGGCTGCAATCGAGGATGCTATAGAGCGTAATACCGAGGCACTTGCACATTATCAAGAGCTTGCAGCAAGCAATGTTGGAATACAATTCGGTGGCGAATCATTAGAAGAACTGTATAAGTTACTCCATGAAGCTGAAGAGGCAAGGGATAAGATACTTAGAGACAATGGCATAACTGAAGAGCAACTGAAAAAGGATGTTATATTCGACTTGTTGCAAGAGGAGAACTACACCAGAAGGCTAAACGAACAGTTTATTGCAAGACTTGGAAACCATCTTAAATATTATGATGAGATTGAGAAAGCCAATAGGGTGCACTGGGCTAAAGTGCTTGAGACTGACCAGCAGAGCCTCAAAATGGAATATCAACAGCAAGTTGATGCTGCTAATAAGGAACTTGAAGAGTTAAAGAAAAAGCTCGATGAGCAAGAACAGTTAGAGCTTGGTTCAGTGAAAGAAGAAGAAATGGCTGGTGTCAGACAGAAGTATCTTGACAAATATCTCCAAGCAGAAGAAAAAACGGGAGAATTGATTAACGCCATATGGGATAAGTACCATGAAGACATCAAAGCCAAAGAGATTGAGTATCGGCGCAATGTTCAAACCGAAGTTGCTAAGTCACAGAATAATATAATCTCAGAATACAGAGACTTTTATTCCAAACTCTCAGCACTTCAGCAAGAACAGCCTATTCAAGATGCATGGGGCATCGTCAACATGCATCAGACTCGTAGTAATTACAGGAGCATCATCAGTGGGTTCACACAGCTTTCTGAAGCAATTATCCAACAAAGGCGAGAATTGCAGCAGAAACTGGCAAATAATGAGATAACATTTGACGACTTCACTCAGGCAAGGAGAGAGCTTAATGACCTTCAAACATCTGTGGCTCAATCACTTGGCGATATCGAAAACAAGTCAAAAAACTTAGTAGGTGACTTTATGGCATCGATAAATACTTATATAAGTGCCTTTGGCAATGCCATTCAGACTGTTATGCAGAGCTTGTGGGACTTGGAAGACTACAACTTCCAGAAGGAGCTTGACAAGATTGATGACCAAAATGACGCATTGAATAAAAAGCTTTCGGAACAGGAGGATATTGTCAAAAAACATGCCGATGCCGTTAATGATATTGAGGATGAACTTGCAACAGCAAGAGGCGATAGGAGACAACACCTGATAGACCAATTGAACGCCGAAATGATGGCTCAAAGAGCTGCACTTGCTGAACAGAAAAAGATTGAAAAGCAGCAGGAAGCACTTGAAAAAAGGCAGGAAGCAATCGAAAAAAGGAAAAAGGAAGCGGAGTACAAGCGAAATCTGATGTCAATCTTGGTAAGTAATGCGATGGCTGTTGCGAATGCCCTTGCAACACAACCATTCGTACCAACTGGTATTGCAATGGGAAGTCTCGCAGCAGCACTTGGAGCAGTGCAATATGCTTTGGCAAAGAAACAGAAACCATACGAACATGGTGGTCAACTTGATGGTGGTGTTGCAGTCGGAAAGAGACATAAAGATGGCGGCATTCCAGTACTTGGTGGTAGAGCTTCAATCGAAGGTGGTGAGTTTATCACCAATAGAGTTACAACCGCCAAAAACGCTGACCTTCTGAGCTATATCAACAGCAAGAAGAAGAAGGTTGATGTAACTGACCTGCTTGAGTTCTTCAAGAGTGAAAAGACAAGGAAGAACATCACTGGAGTTAGGACAAAGTTCGCCAATGGCGGCATAATTCCAACTGTAACAACAGAGTTCGGTAACTCACTTAGCAACACAATTGTGGTGAGAGACGATAGTGTTTATCAGGTCAGCGTTGTCGATATTAACAATGCTCAGGATAATGTGAAAAATGTTCAAGTGCTTGCAGGTCTCTAATTAAATATTAATCAATTATTAGTTTGGGAAACGACAATGAGAGAGGTCGTTTCCCATTCTTTTTAGTATGTTTATTAAAAGATAAAAGAAATGAAACAGAAAATGCTGAAACCATTAAATATTCACCAAAAGATGACAATTCAACTATGGCTTGGGGTCATTCTTGCGGTGTGTGGCATTGTTTTACTATGGGTGGGATTGTTTCTACCACCAATCGGCGCTATACATGCGTCTGTTCTGACAGCACTTGGTGAAGTGTTCACATTCTCAGGAGCCTTAATTGGCGTAGACTATAGCTATAAATATAAGATAATTAAACATATAAATGAGACAACTGAAGAAGAGGAAGATGAAGAAGAATAACACCTTATTGTACGTTGCCTTTATCCTTGCGGTGTTAATACTCGGAGGCTATTACGTCCATAAACACTACAATCTGGACGATTTAATCATCAGAACTGATACAATATATAACACCACAACCGATACCATATATTACACTGATACGTTATCTATCATCAAGTCTAAACCCGTGTATATTACGCATGTGAAGACAGACACATTATATACAGAGAAGGGTGATACCGTTCAACTTATAACTGAGAATAAAACCTATAACGATACAATATGTGCTCAGAACGACACTGCCATAGTAATGAATTATATTTCAGGCATAAACGCCAATCTAGACTCAACCAAAATACAAATCAACAGAAGAGAAATCATAAAGACCAATACAGTCGAGATAACAAAATTCGTCAAAAAGAAACAAAGGTTTAGCATAAGTCCTCAGTTGGGAGTTGGATATGGCTTAATAAACAGGAAACCAGACATTTACGCTGGTTTTGGAATCTCAGTTAACTTTTAAAATAAAAATAAATATGGAAAAACTATCACCAAATTTCACACTTGAAGAACTTACCTATTCGGCAACGGCATGTAGGTTAAAGATTGACAATACACCGACACCTGAGATTAAGGACTCATTGACAAACCTCGCAAAGAATGTGCTTCAGCCAATACGCAATAAGTGGGGACAGCCCATTATTGTTACATCGGGGTATAGATGTCCACTTGTAAACAAAGCAGTTGGTGGTGCAGCAGGAAGTCAACATATGAAAGGAGAAGCTGCTGATGTTAAAGCAGTCAATATTGCTGATAATGCCAAACTTTATAGATTGATTGAGCGAATGGTAAATAGTGGTGAACTCACAGTTGGTCAATGCATCTGGGAGTATGGTAGCAGCAAAAATCCAAAATGGATTCATGTTTCATTACCGAATCAACGCCATAAGAATGAATTTTTCAGAATAAAATAGCACCGTTTACACAGCTTGGGAATTTCGCTCGTTAAATGGACTCGTAGGGCTGAGTAGGTGAAACTCAGCCCATTTTTTCGGAAAGATATGTTTATATAAAGTGTTAATGATTATGAAAAAGAAAAAGCTATATAAAGTAGGAATTGATTCAGAAACATTCGCAATATCACTCGTTGAAAATCCAGCCATTGAAGAGACACTTGTGGCATTGGAAGAACAGAAAGAGATGAAGGTTCAGCTTGCCAATGAAGAGAAATACATGGTCTATTCAGCTGTGTTGGTTCCAGACAAGCCAATATACAGAAGGTCAGAGGATGGTGATGAGTACTACATAGAGTTTACCAAGGAGAGCATCGAAAAGATGTCACAGGAATTCCTTCAGAACTATCGCCAGAATGAAATAACCCTTGACCATGAGACCCAAGCCAATGACATCACACTTGTTGAAAGCTGGATAAAAGAGTCGTTAACTCTCGACAAGTCAGTGGCAATTGGCTTAAGCGCTGAGTTACCAGTTGGTACATGGATAGCAGGACTTAAGGTTAATCAGATTGACGTTTGGAACCGAATCAAAAACGGTGAACTGAGAGGTTTCTCAGTTGAAAGCCTTATTTCACTTGAAGAGTTTAATAATCAAAATAAAGATACTAATAATATGGATAAAATTGAGACAAATGAGATGTTTTGGAACAAGTTAAAGAACACCTTCAAAGAATTGCTTGGTTTGATACCAGAGGCAGAATTTGAGAATGAAACTGTTGAAACTGAAATGGAAGAACAAGAACCAGTCGTGGAACCAGAGCCTGTGGCTGAACCAACACCAGAGCCTGAACCAGTTCAAGAACCAGAACCAACACCTGAACCTGAACCAGAACCAGTGGTTGAACCAGAACCAACACCAGAGCCTCAAGACAATCACTTTGAAGAGTTGATTAATAACTTAAGGGCTGAGATAGAAGCTTTGAAAGCGAATAATAATGCACTTGAAGAGCAAGTGAAAGAGCTGGGAAAGAAGCCAAGTGCAAACCCCATCAACACCAACGCAAAACCAAGTACAGGTGATACTTACCAGCAATGGCGCGATGTCATGAGGCAAATGATAGGTTAATTGGTTAATATATAAAAAATGCTAGGGGGTTTCTCCTAGCATTTTAATATAATCAGACTCAAAGTACCACATTGACCCTTTATAATGGTGTTCAGATTTTTTATATTCTCCTCTTACAGCCCTTGAAATTGACCCACAATCATATCCATTTCTCGATGCTTCTCTTATGCTTACCCATTTTATTACATTACCATTGTCATTAGCTTGGATAATTGGAATTGAAGTTTTTCCATTTTTATTTTTTTTACTTATTTTTAGTTTGGTTTCTTCCGTGTGATGTTTTCCTAACATTGGGGGTTTCAAAAAAGTTTTACCGAAAAATGAATTTTTTTCACCAATTCTGGTTTTTGCGAAATCAGATATTTTTTTCCTGATTATTGAACATGTTTCCTCATCAAAAATATCTTCTATTTTTTTCCCTTTATTATAAGGTATATTTCCTGTGTTTTTTTCGCTTATCTTCTTTTTTGTTATTTCAGAATGATGAAACCCCAAAGACCCACCTTCGGTTTGATTATATCCATTTGGGTATATTGTGTTTAAATTTTCAATAAAATATTTTTCCCAATAATCCAGTTCGGTATCATCGCATTCCTTTATGATTTCAACTGAAAAATTATTTAAGCCATAATCATTTCTTTCTTTAGTCAAAAGCTGGTTTCCATATGGACACTTCAAACAATTCCATGAATACTCTCTTTCTTTAAAATTTTTGGATTGACCAACATACTGTTTTCCGTTTACAAGATTTGTTCTTAAATAAATCACTCCCATATCAAACTTTTTTAGCAAATATATAGAAAATTTTAGAAAAAACCAAGAAAATGTACTTACGAACCGATTAGTATGTTTATATAAAATAAAAAGAATAAAAATAATTTTATAAATAAAACATAATTAATTATGGCTAATTTTATCGATTTAAGTAATTTATCATACTGCGGAAAAGAGGCTCAAGAAATCTTCACAAGAGATATATATGATATAGACCTCAGACAGTATGGAATTCGCTTCCTTGATGGATTAAAAGGCAAGATGAAAATCTACAGTGGTGAGATAGGTGAAGCTTGGCAAGAGTATACATGCCCATTTTCGCCAAGTGGCGCAGCTTCAATTGCTGAAGCATACATCGAGCCAGCAGCTATCAAGGTCAATCAGGAGAACTGTTATGACACCTTCTGGTCAACTTTCCTTGTAGACCAGACAGAAATCAGCTTGCATGGAGGAATCCCCCAGACGTTCTATGATTGGTACTTTGGTAAGCTTCGCAAGAAGATGAGCCAAGAGTATCAGGAAATCTTCTGGAAGGGTGATACCAACTACAGTGGTGCAACCAAAACTTATCTGAAGGTTACTGATGGTATTGAAACTCAGCTCGTTGCTAACAGTGGCGTTACAAGTGTAAGCGGTGCTGCAATAACGGTAGATAATGTGCTGAGTCAAATTCAGGCAGTTATCATGAAGGGTCTTGAGGTCGCTGGTGATGCAGAGGTCGACACCGTAAACTACAAGGTGTTCATGAACCATCAGGATGTTCGCTTGCTTGAAGTTGCACTTGGACAGGAATGTTGCAGCGTTCAGAACAACAGGGTATTCTCAAATTACGCTCGTCAGGATGGCAGAATCTACATCATGGGCTTTGAGGTTGTACCAACCATGCAGAGCAAGAACTTTATACTGTTCGCTCCAGCTGGTAATCTCGTTCTCGGTTTCGACACATTTGATAGTCATCTGGAGTATCGTATAATCGACATGAGAGAGACTACGGGAGATAACACTTTTAGAGTGCTCGCAATTTCGAACATTGGCGTTGGTCTGATTATGCCTGAGCTGATGGTATATAGTAAGGCTTAAGCCTCATTTGTCTACCATATATATATAATCAAAAGGGGCTGTGACAATACGGTCACAGTCCCCAAAAATCAAAAATCAGAAAAATAATTAAATTAAAAATATTAACAAATTATGGCTGTAAGTTGTTCATTATCAAGAGATTTGCTGAGAACCACAAGCTGCGGATATGTATTGCCAGAAGTGAAAGATATTTATCTTGCGAACTATTCGGATGTTTCTGCATCGACTGTATCTGCTGACACTGCTAACTGTGAGTCTCTCGCATCTATTTCACTGACTACAGGCGCTGAGTTCTACCATATTGAGCCGTCAAAGAACAGTGTATCATTCTCTGATGCACTTGTTGTAGAAGACAATGGAACGAAACATCGCACTCATACATTAACGTTCTCATTATCAAATAAATATGACGAATGTCTTCACATGGACCTGGACGCACTCAGTTTAGGGCGCTACTTCTGTGTTGTAGTGACCGCCGATGGTCAATGGCTTGCACTCGGCAGAGGTGCTGGTCTTGAAGCGGAGACTGCGGAATTGGCTGGTGGTCAAGATAACAACGGTATCACTATTACATTGTCTGCCGCAACGACAGAATCGGCACTGCCTCTGTCTGATGCAGCAATCGCAGTAGTTAGAGGTTCGTAAGTTTTAAACTTAAACAAAAAATAAAAGAGGATGTTATTCAGCATCCTCTTTTTTTGTCTTTTTCTTAGGTTTCTCTTCCTCTTCTTTCCAGTCAGGGTCTTTACCCAAACAGGTCACAGTCTTATGTCTTCCTTCGCTGTCAAGCTCTGTAATCTCGTATACAAAGCCATCTTTTTTCTTGATATAAGTATACATGATTTTTTAACTGTTTTAAATATGTTTATTTATATAAACATACGTTTTTATGAATAATTATTCCAGTTATTATTTTTTTCAAAAATACGAAACTCGTAGCGGTAGTACCACAATCCCAGTATTGCCAATAACCTATTCGCTCGATGCAGATGGTACAATGCCATTGGTAGTACGACAAGCCGATGACCCTGAATGTGGAGCAACACCTGTGCAATATCGTTGGGTAAATATGGCTGTCAGCACCAATTATATCTGCGACGGCTACGACAAGTATTATAAACAGATGAAACAACAGAGCACAGACGGTCAAACATGGACTGATGTTGTTCCAGCTGAGTATAGACGAGGAGATTTGTACCAGCCAAACAGTCCAGATTGTGGTTTTGTAACAGATTATATCTTTACTGGAACTTGTCCGACAGGTAGTGAAGTATTCACAGTTGCAATGAACGTAAATGCTCAGGTTCAAACTGAGAAGATTGCTGATGGTGAATGGGGTGTAAGATACAATAATAGCCTGATAAGTTTAAAAAGTGCTTTCGTTCGAAAAAGCACTATCACCTCAGCAGTAGCAACAAGTATAATCAACACAAGCAGTGTGGATGATTTAGAGACAATGTTCTCATCTTGTTCTGGTCTTACAAGTGTCAATTTGAGTAATCTAAATACCAGCAATGTCACTGACATGAGGTCGATGTTCTCCTATTGCACAAGTCTAACGAGCCTTAATTTGAGTGGTTGGAATACGAGCAATGTGACAAGCATGGAATCTGTTTTCGCCGATTGCACAAGTCTAACGAGTATTAATTTGAGCGGCTGGAATACCACCAAGGCGACCAATATGTCTTGGATGTTTGCTAGTTGTTCTGGACTTACAAGTCTCGATGTGAGCAGCTTTAATACCAGCAATGTCACTGACATGTATGTGATGTTTAGCCGCTGTTCAGGGCTTACAAGTCTCGATTTGAGCAACTTTGATACAAGCAAGGTGACAAACATGTGTGGTATGTTCATGGAGTGCACAAACCTTCAAAGCATTAATCTATCATCGTTTGATTTTTCAAACGTAACTTGTTATAATTATATGTTCTCGTCTTGTCCAAACCTTAGAACCATCTATTGCTCAAGCTCTAATAAAGCCTTTATTCAAGCAAGAGTGCAGGATGCTGGATTAACCCAATCTATAAATTATATAATAATCTAAAACAAAATGAGCGTTACAAATTACAATCCGTCACTAGATAGTGGCTGCAAATATTCATACGATAAGCTGAAGAATGTTGCCTATCTCCTTAGTGCAGAACATGTTAAGGACGTTTATATCGACAATGGAGAGGCTTACATCAGTGGCTTAACGGAAGACCCTCTAAGACTCAATGGCTTCAATATACAGCTGACTGAAGAAACAAGCCTTGATGAACGATACAGGTTTGTCAAACAGGTTACTCTTTCACTCAATGGTTATGTCAATGTTAACTTCTTTGGCTTAAGATACTATGTTATTGTTGAGAGTGTTGACGGGACATATTGGCTCGTAAACGTTGATTTTCCGAGCAAAGTAACCTACAACTTCCAGTTAGGTGATAACATCAACCAAACTGACTTTACCTTCACAAGCTATTCTAACTTTCCAACGTTAAAGCTCAACACAACATTCGACCCATTCAGTCCCAGTTGTTTGGGCTATAATGTTAACGGCATTGATAGTTTAAAACTTTTGGAAAAGAACTACACAGCAATCGATGAAGCCAACAAAATAGTTTACACTTACGGTCAAGATTTCAAGAATGTCAAGTTCTTGGGCAATAGTTGTTCATTATCAGAGACTTACGACGGTGAAAGAATTCAGACTCAGATTCAGTTCAATATTGCGTTTGATGACTACAAATCCAGTTGGCAGTATAACCTCTTAGAGTTTGTTGAGAATATCTACTGTGCAGTTGTCTTACCAAAGGGCAATGACAATGTGTTCTATTGCGGTTATAACTTTGGACTTCAGCCTCAGTACGCCATTCAATCCAACTCAAGCGATGATGGAAGTGATATTATAACAATAACGCTCACAGAGGTCAGCAATCATGGCTTAACGGCAGAGTCAGACTACAGAGAAGAGCAAGCAAGTTCAACCAAATGGAACTATGTCGAAAAAGTAGATAAAGTTCCGACTTATGTGTGTGTCGGAACTGGAGTTGGTCAATACTTGGTTCAGCAAGAGACCGACCTAAATGGCAATATTACAGGCGATTACAAGGCTTTGGAAGGCTATGAACATGAGTTTCCTTCACTTAACATTGTCGGTACGTTCAGCGATATTCAGACGTTCAGTAAACCAACATGTGAGGGTGAATGGGACGAATGCCATCTTGTAACAAACATGCCCAACACAATAACGTATAGTGCTGAGACCTGTCATACCTATAGCATAAGCGGAAGTTGTGATTGGAGCATTGAAGACCTTCCGAGTTATATAACTGCATTGCCATCATCAGGAAATGCTGGAACACAATATAGCGTATCGTTGTGCAATACATTGACTCCAGACTCTCCAATTTTAACAACCTTTAACATAAGGTACGGCAATAGCATCAGGGTTCAACCTGTATCAATATCGAATGGAGATAGCTATATCACACCAACCTCAGTAACAATCACATATTTAGCTCAGAATGTGGTGTTTAATTTCAATCCAAATTGTCCAATTAACGTTATCGGAGCTGACCCGTCGTTGACGATTAACATCGGTTATGGCACAATGACAGTAACTGTACCAAGGAATGATACTGGGGCAAATCGCACATTTACAATCACTGTTCGAGACTGCAAAGGCGTTGAAACACAGGTATTTATAGTACAGGGATATGCAAATATCGAATGGCGAGATACCAGTGGCTATATATGTCAAAATGGCAATAGTTATGTTAGACAACAGAAATGGGTGCTTAAAGATGGTACATGGCAACCAACGGATGAATATCGGGCTGGAAGTCTCATTCAAAGTGGTGATACCAGATGCTCTTCAGCCATCACAAAATATGAGTTTGACGGTGGCTACTATTGCGTTAGTGGCGATAAGGTTGAGTGTTTGGAGGAGTTTGTCAGTTATGACAATGGTCAAACATGGCAAAAGACTGGTTTAACAAGGCTTGGTAATACTGTTGAAACTGGAAGTTCATGGTGTGAGCAAGCTGTTACATACTCATGGCAGCTAACGGACAGATGGCAATGTGGTTTCGAATACCCTATAATTATTGATGGTTGGTACGATTCCTTTGTGACACCATCACAGTTCAATATTAAGATAAATGGTCAGGATGTGCCGATTCAGATTCAAAGAGGTTCATGGCTCGTACCTTACAATGGTACAGTTACCAGCTTTGCTGGGGCGCTTAGTGGTAATACAGCAATAAGTGCTTTCTTCATGCATAATGAGATTAAGCTCGGACAGACGATTGACCTAACAAGGATGTTCGCTGGGTGCAGTAACCTTTATATGCTTCAACTTGGTCAATTATTCGATGTATCAGTTTCAGGTATTGACTACATGTTTGCGAGATGTGAGTCGTTGGGTGATATTGACCTCAGATATCTTAACACTTCAGCATGTACAAGCATGACAGGGGTGTTTTACGAATGCTTTAACCTTGGAAACCTTGACATTAGCGGATGGGATACAAGCAATGTAACGTCAATGAGCAATATGTTCCGAAGTTGCGGTCTGACAACGCTCGATTTAACCAACTTTAACACTTCAGCTTGCACATACTTCTCAGATATGTTTTTGAATTGTGTAGGCCTTACAACACTGGATTTATCATCGTTTGACTTCAGCAATGCGAGGACTTATGACAACATGTTCACAGGCTGCGCAAATCTCAGAACCATCTACTGTTCATCAGCTAACGAAGCTTTCCTCGAAGCAAGAGTACAGGAAGCTGGTTTGCAAAACGTCACCTTTGTGATTCAATAATCAAGATAATATGTTTATATAAAATAAGATGATATGAATTGTAACAATACCATATACCCCGATTGTGATATTAAACGATGGGAGTGTGTACCATCCTCAATCATTCAGGACGCTGACAACTATTACACCAAGGCTCAGGTTGATGAGCTTATCGAAAGCGGCTGTAGTTGTTCAGGCATCACAGAAGAAGAGGTGCAAGAGATGATTTATGACGCAGTTGAAGATGTCGAAGCCAAAATACCCTCGCTCTCAGGATATGCCACAGAGCAATGGGTTGAAGATAAGCACTACATCACTGGAGTTGACCTAAGCGATTATGCGCTCAAATCAGATATTCCAACTTCAAACTCAGCCTTCACAAATGATATGGGTTATCTAACAGAGCATCAGCCTCTTAAGACCATTAATGGTGAGGTGATAAGTGGAACTGGCAACATTGTGATTGAAGGAGGTGGCGGCAGTGTAACAGTTGATGACCATATCGATTCAGCAAGCACCAACCCAGTCGAAAACAGAGTTATATATAACGCTCTCAACGGCAAGGCTGACAAGTCAGAACTGGCTACGGTTGCAACAACGGGAGATTATAACGACCTTGTTAATAAGCCCACAATTCCAGCAGCTCAGGTTCAGTCAGACTGGAATCAGACGGACACAAGTGCAAAGGACTTCATCAAGAACAAGCCAACGATTCCAACGGTTCCAACCAATGTCAGCAGCTTCACAAACGATGCTCAATATATCACATCGTCATCAGCTAACACACTGATAGAGAACCACTTCGTCTGCTGCACACAGGCTGAGTACGAGCAAATAAGTCCAAAGCAAAATAACGTATTATATTTGATTCATGAATAATGATAGCTTACAATAATAATACAATCACAGGAATGTACTACAGCGGTTACACCATTGTGCGAGCTTATGGTTGTGGTGGTGAATTGATATTCGGCGAAGAACCAACACCGCCAACACCAACCGACGGTAAACTGAAGTACACCATCAGTGGTACAACCTATACCATGCCATGCGATGATAATCCAGTTCTGACAAGGCTTGATATAAGCAGGGATGTGTACAGCAGAGGGCTACCAATCAGTGACGTTAGTGCCATTACAAGTGTTGAGGTCGGAAGCTGTGTGACAACTTTGGACAATAATGTGTTCAACGCCTTCTACAGTCTCAGTGCTGCAACCTGTGCAAACAGCGTTATAAGCATTGGTTACGATGCCTTCAGTGTATGCTGGAATTTAACAAGTTTTAACATTCCTTCAGGGGTTACAGCGGTTAGTGATTACATGTTCAGCAATTGCAGTGGACTTACGAGTGTGACCATTCCAAGTGGCGTTACAAGCATCGGCATTGATGCCTTCGAAGAATGTTTAAGTTTGTGGAATATCGTTATTCCTTCAGGAGTTACAAGCATCGGTGATTTGGCATTTCAGTCTGATTATTATGTACAAGAGCCTTGGAGAAGCAAGATGATAGCAATGAACAACAACAGGACTGTGACGATATTGGCTCCAGTTCCTCCAACTCTTGGCGATGGAGTGTTCTCAATCATGGACGATACAAGCGATTACGCAACATATCCCATATATGTACCAGCTTCGAGCGTAAATGCCTATAAATCAGCATGGAGCATCTATTCCAACAGGATTTTTCCGATTGAATAACTATAAATAAATTCAGTATAAATATGAAATTCATTAATAAAGTACAAGGTGAAAACTATTACGAGTTCACAGGCGAAAACGGCGAGAAGTACTTCATACCAAGCGCTGATGTAATACTCGTTGATGATGGCTCAGGGGCTGTGAGTGTGAAGAATACAGCCACAAGAACAACAATTGGTTACTATATTAAATAATGTTAAAAAATATATATAAAAATGGCAAATTATATAAATAAGTACGAAACAGTTGAAGCCTATAACGCTGATGTAAAACAATACCCCAATGTGTCATTGGTGGCAGGTGAGCTTATGTATGCTTCAACCGAACCAACTGACTATAGCACTCATTATCTGACATTTACAGCTCTTGATTCAGGTAGTTTCGACTACTACAGCAACGATGAGAATGGATTGGTAAGCTACTCAACTGATAATGGTCAAACATGGTCAACACCTTCAGCATCTGTTAACATAGCATCCGTTGCAGCTGACGATGTAATCATGTGGAAAGGAACTTATGACCCATCAATCATAACTGGCTCAAGCATTGGACAGTTCTACGCAAGTGGTAATTTTGAGGTTGAAGGCAATATATTGTCACTGGTCTATGGTGATAACTTCGCTGGACAGACAAGTTCGGTTAACCTTCAGAGCATGTTTGCCGATAATTACTACATAATCTCAGCTGAGAACTTGGTATTACCTGCTACAACATTGACAGATTATTGTTATCAAGCTATGTTCCAAGGTTGTCAAAACCTGACAACAGCACCAGCATTACCTGCTACTACATTAGCAAGTAGTTGTTATTATCAAATGTTCCTTGGTTGTAACAGTCTGACAACAGCACCTGAATTGCCAGCAAGCACATTGGCGGATAGCTGTTATAACAGCATGTTCGGAAATTGCGATGTACTTGCCCATATAAAGTGCCTTGCGATTGATATAAGTGCCACAGACTGCACTGCAAACTGGCTTGATAGCGTTGCTTCAACTGGTACGTTTACCAAGGCAGCAAGCATGTCAAGTTGGACAACTGGAGCCGATGGCATTCCAACAGGTTGGACAGTTGAAAACGCATAAATAATAATATAATTAAGATAGTTTCAAAATTATGGTTACACTTACAAAACAAGGGGATGCAATACGTTTTACATTCAACGATTGCCCCCATTACTTAAATGATGGAACCATTGATGTTCCAGTGAATTCTTTAACCCTCGTTGTTGACGAGAGCGACATGGTAACATTCAGAAAATCAGCGTCAAACGACATCTTCGTATCAACACTGGTCAGTGAGTTTGGCATGAGCAAAGCCCAATTAATCCAGTGGTTTAAAGACAACATGGTCGGTGGCGGCGGTGGCGGAGTCACCGAGGAAGAGGTGCAAGAAATGATTGACGATGCCACAGTTAACTACGTCAATGATGCATCCTATGACAATTCAACCAAACGCATCAATTTCCTGCATGACGATGAGGTAATAACCTATGTCGATGCAACAGCATTCATCAAAGATGGAATGGTTGATAGTGTTGCAATAAGTGGTAATAACCTCGTTATAACCTTCAACACTGACGCTGGCAAAGAGCCAATCGCAATTCCACTTACATCGTTTTTCGACCCAACACAGTATTACACCAAGGCTCAAGTCGATGCATCTCTCAGCGGCAAAGTTGACTCAGATGAGTGGGATGTAAAGGAAGAGGTAATAGCAAGCGCATTGACTGAGTTATACGAAGACAAGCAAGACAAGTTGACTGCTGGAAGTGGTATAACCATTAGCGGAAATGTTATCAGCGCAGATGGTGGTGGGTCTGTTACAGTTGACCCAGCTCTTGATTCAGGTTCAACCAATCCAGTCGCAAACAGCGCAATAACTGCTGCAATTTCTGCTGCAACAGACGGTACTTTGAAACAAGATTTGACGTTCAGCACAACATGCGGATGGGGTACGGTCGAGTCAAGCTTAGATAGTTTTGACCTTCAAATAACAAGAATCAACATTTATCCAACCAAACAAATAAGTTTCTCAGACTATCGCTCAAGCGGAAAGAAATACTGGTACGAGATACAAGTTAAGAATATGACAACAGGCACAGAGTATAACGCTTGGTATAGCTATACTTATTCAACATTAAGCCGTTCTGGAGGTGATGGTAGAAGCTATATTACGGCATCTTATAGCTCTAACCGTCAGAATTTTACCTCTGCTGAAGGATATAGGATTGTTGCTCTTATTCGTCATAAGAAAGATTCTGATACAGAGGAGTACGACAAGGTTATAACTTACACTGTCAATATACCATCTGGAACAAGTGTAAGTGATGTAATTGCCTATGTAAGTGCGGTTAATTCAAATTTGTCAGGTTTGACATACAGGTACTTGTATGGTTATCAAAACGCCCAGATACTGGTTAGCAACAGCGGAGGTAGAGTAATATTTTCAAATACCATTTACACACCGAATACATCATTTACCGCCCATACAAACAATAGTACCGTTCACATTACAGCAGCTGAACGTACATCATGGGATGGTGCGGCAACCAATGCAACATCAGCTGTAACTGCCCTTGGTGGAATGTCACTTGTCAAACTTACACAACAGGAGTATGATGCGCTAGCCACAAAAGACGCTAATACTTTATATATAATCGTTTAATTATAACTAAATTGTATAATTATGATAAAATTAGGAAATAACGATATAAGCTTTAAGTTAGGCAGCGCCAATGTAAGCGCTGCTTATCTTGGTTCGGTTAAAGTGTACGGTGGAGGTGAGCCAGAACCGACTGACTATAGTACTCACTATCTTACCTTCGTTGCACTTGAAGATGGGACATTCACATTAAACACAAATGCTGTTAGCTATTCATTGGATAACGGTGTAACATGGACGGAACTTACAGCAAATACTGCAAGTCCAACTGTGACAGTAGGAAATAAGATAATGTGGAAAGGTACAATAACGCCATCTTTTTCCAACGGTGTTGGTACATTCAGTGCAACAGGAAATTTCAACGTTCAAGGAAATCCAATGTCGTTGTTATTTGGAGATAACTTCATAGGTCAGACAGACCTTACTGGAAAGGATTATGCATTCTATCTGTTATTCCGCAATAATACAAAGGTGATAAATGCTGAAAACCTTGTCTTACCTGCTACCACATTGGCAACTGAGTGCTATCGTTATATGTTCAATGGTTGTTCAGGTCTAACAACAGCGCCTGAGTTACCTGCAACGACATTGACAAGTCAGTGTTATCAAAGGATGTTCCAAGGTTGTACAAGTCTCACAACAGCACCTGAGTTACCTGCTACCACATTGGTAGAAAACTGTTATCAAGGTTTATTCCAAGGTTGTACAAGTCTTACAACAGCACCTGAGTTACCTGCCACAACATTGGCAGATAGATGTTATATGGCTATGTTCTCTGGTTGTACAAGTCTTACAACGGCACCTGAGTTACCTGCTACTACATTGGAAACTTATTGTTATAGTAATATGTTCAAAGGTTGTCATGGCATTAGCCATATCAAGTGTCTCGCAACTGATATAACAGCTAATAGTTGTACAGCCAACTGGGTAAGTGGTGTTGCAGCAACAGGTACGTTTACCAAGGCAGCAAGCATGTCAAGCTGGACAACAGGCACAAATGGTATACCAACAGGTTGGACAGTTGAAGACTACACTACCTGATGGTTTCTAGTATTATTATTGTGGACGGAATTTCTTTATTCCGTCCATTTTTTATTTTCAAAAAATATGTTTAAATTGAAAATAAATTCATAAAAATATATAAATAATGGAAAATATTAAAAGAAAACCTGGCAGACCAAAGGGAAGCACAGCAAAGCCAAAGACCCAAGGCGGTGTGTTCCTAACCAAATTGGAAAAACAAATCGAAGGGTCAGCCATCACAAAAAAAAGCCCAAACGGATGGATAAACTGGGGACAGAGGAATAACTATCCCAATCTGATGCTGGACTTGTTTAACCAATCACCAACACACCGAGCTTGTATAAACTTTGGTGTACAAAGTATTCTTGGCAATGGCGTTGACTTCGAAGCGATGAAGCTCAATGGCGATGAGGTTGTGCCTAACTACGCTCAAAGCTGGGATGACGTTATCAAATCATTGGCGCTGGACTACATGCTCTATGGCAGCTACGCAATTCAAATCATCCTAAATAACGATGGTTCAACCTTTAGCTTTTGGCATATGCCTTTGGACAAGGTTAGATGGTCTGAATATGATGAGGATGGTCAGATTACCACCTACTGGATATGTCAGGACTGGACTGCTCAGAGCCAATACCATCCCTTCCAGCTTGATGCGTTTGATATGAGGGACGAAAGAATAGAAAAAGGCAAGCCTTATCTATATGTTTATAGACAGTATTCACCAGCAATGACATACTACACTCAGCCTCATTATCAGGCTGGTATCAAGGCAATCCAGAGCGAGATAGAATATGTTAATTTTGACCTCAAAACCACAGTTAACTCATTCATACCCAGCGGAATGCTGATATTAAATCAGGTTGAAACAGACGAGGAAAGACAGGCAATTCTGAGGAATGTGACAAATCTCTTCCAAGGCTCGGACAACGCAAACAGTGTGATGATTAGCTTCCGCTCGAATGTTGAAGAGACAAAGCCTGAATTCATCCCATTCCAAGCCAATCAAGGCAATATAAATCTGTACGATGCTGCCAATGTAAGGACTGTGAGTCGCATTCTTGCTGCTCATCAGATTCCCAACGCATCACTCGTTGGCATGCCAGATGTCGGGAATACAGGCTTCGCAAGTGAAGCGGATAAGCTTGAGGTTGCATATCAGCTATATAATAAACTAACTGGTAATGCCAATAGAATGGCTGTCATACGCACACTCAATCAGATGTTGAAGATGAATTCTGTCGATACCGAAATCATCATGAAGCCATTGAGCTTCAATGACTTTGGCAACGATGCCAACGTTGAAGAAAGAACCGAAGCAACAGAGCCAACTGAGGAAGAGGTTACAGAAAGAGAAAATAATACAATTTAAATTTATGATTGCTGGGAGTCTTGTTCTCCCAGCATTTTTTCATAATCGTCTTTGTGCATCCACTTAAACCCTCCGCTTGTTCTCCAAGTATCTTTGCAAGCTTTTCTAATGCTTTCACCACTTGTAAAACCAAGTTCCTTTGATGCTTCTTCACAGTGTGTATATTCTTTTAAGAAATTATAGTCTAAATCAAGTTTCACAATAGGAATACGTTTTTCAGATATTTTACCAAGATGAGCAATTCTATCTTTTTCCCTATGTTCAGGTGACATTTTTTTTCCTTTCATCCAAGATATCATTCCTTTCTTAAACTCTGTTGAAGGTGAAGTATGATAACCTTTAGTACCTCCTATGTTAGTTCTTCCGCCATAAGCTCTATTATATCCATTTGGATGCCTAGTAGATAATTCTGAAATATATTTTTTCTCAAGTTCCCATGCTTCCTCTCTTGTTTCTACTACTGCAAGCACATCACTTTTCCAATTATCTAAACCGAAAATAAATCTGTCAGAGCTTAATTCCTTGTTGGCATAATTGCATTTTTGCGATTTCCATTGAGCTTCCCTTTGTTTAAAGTTATTAGTCTGACCAACATATTGTTTACCATTAATTAGGTTGGTTCTCAAATATACTGTATAGCTCATCACATATGTTTATTTAGAATAAATATTTAATTTTGGTAAATATATAGAAAATAATTTTAAAAAACAAATAAATCATGATTATAAATGAGAAATATTTTAAGGAATATTCACCAATTCCGCTGAATTACAACATGAAGGAATTGAAGAATTATATAAGTGTTGCCAGTGAGATTTGGGTTCGTCCGCTTATAGGTAGTGATTTCTTCGATGAACTGGAAGAGCAAATTGAGAATAATAATGTATCTGAAGCAAATGCTACGTTATTGACCAAGGGATTCCTTTGGCAGTACCTGTGTTATGCCACTTGCCTTGAAGGTCTCAGCTTTATATGGGCACACTGTTCAGAAATTGGTATTACGTTGGCTTCGTCGGACAACAGCCAATCAATTGACCTTAAGGACTTGACGCACATAGAGCAGCATTTAAGAAGACAAACCGAGTTCCTGAAGGATGCTGTGAAGAAGTATATCTGTCAGCATAGCGCTTATTTTCCATTGGTCGATTGTTGTGCTTGTGGCTGTGATTGTTGCCAAAATGGTGGAAAACTGAATAAACCAAATCCATTCCAGCAACTTTATACCACCAATCGTAAATGTACCAACTTAATCTGATGTAACATTACTTTATTTTTTGTATCATTTTGTTAAAAAGTGGGGAGTTAACGTTTCACAACGTCAGCTCCCCTTTTTATACAAGTAATTTAAAAAGTAATAAAAAACATTCAATTATTTGCCGTCTGGAAGCCTCCAGAATCGCTTATTTTATACTCTCTGGACAACTACCAAGGTGCGTTAATTTAAGCGCCTTGTAGAGCCTTATATCAATCCCTTTGCACCTCGTCCTTGTGCACCTCAATCAATGTCTTTGCCGCCTTGCGCAAAGCGTAGTCACTTCCATGCAATGCATGATTGAAGTAATAGGCACTGGTATATACTCTGCCACCATTGTTTCCGACAGCCAGTGAGCGAGGGCTGCATGTGTTTGCAAGACTTGGCTTAATGCCACCGTACACCTCACCATCGTCTGTGATTTCAATTGCGGTATCCAAAGTCCTATAAAACTTGGAGCAATCCTTCAATGCGTCCATAACACTCTTGATGCTGGGCATCACACAACCGTTGATAATAATCTTCTTTGCCATAATTTAATTCCTTTCTTTTTGTTTTAATTTTGTTATTAAAATTTTTGTTTTGTAATTCTGGTGCAAATATACGACCTTTTTCCGAAAAAACCAAATTTTGGTGCTACTTATTAACACATTTTAACATAAATATTATATAACCCCAAAAAAAGTTACTAAAATCATGGAAATATTTTTATAAAAAAAAGAGCTGGATGCTACCTGCACCCAGCCGAATTGAAAAGAATATATTATGGTTAACCTTTTAGGTTATAATTTTAGCTAAACTCTTCAAGAATCTCCTTCTTTATTATCGCCATCTGCTCTTCAGCCTTCATCTCCTCAAAGATTTTATTTGCCAACCTAAGCTGTTCTTCCTATTTGTAGTCTTCAACGAACTTCCACCTTTGTCCACAATAGGTCTCTCTTTTGCCTAAACGTTTTCTTAAGTGTAATCATAATATTAAAAATTTCGTTTGGCGTATATGTAAATTATCGTTTATTTTATACTCTCTGGACAACTACCAAGGTGCGTTAATTTAAGCGCCTTGTAGAGCCTTACGTCTACCATTTTGGAAATATTACCTTTAGTGTCATGTTATCCTCAAGTTCAAACTGAAATGGAGCTGTGTCAAAATCCATTCTCATTGCGTTGCATATCCATCCTTTGAGAGCATCAGAACCTTGCTCATATAGTCTGCTGCTTAGTTTAACTTCAAAATCATAATTGGTTAACAGCTTGCAACGGTGAAGCTTGATTTTAAGCCTTATCTCGTTTGCGAGTTTAATATACCAGTCATCAGTTAGTGTAAGTTCCTTTAGCATTCTCCATTTTATTATTAACATTGCAAATATATAGCTTTTTTTATTAAAAACAAAATATATTATATATTATTTTATGATATATATTATATTATATATTAAATTATTTAATAATTATTCATTAAAATGTTTGGTTTTTTGTTAAATTTTCTATATATTTGCATAAATATTTGTTCTTTTTTCGAAGTGAACGTATATTTATAATAGAGGCTGGTTCGAAACAGCATCTCTTTTTTATAGGTGGCGGAGGTTTTTCCTCAAGTCTTAATAACATCCTCCGCCACCGTTACTAAAAGACTTGAGGGTGAGGAAAATAATTGTTATTAAGGAAAGACATATGAAAAAAAGGATTAATCCATGTAAGAACATGGAATTATTACCACAAGAGGTCGCAAAGAGCAAGAAGGCAAATCTATCACAAGCTGAGAAGAATTTGCTCGCAACACTGTGCGCCTACCAGAAACGCTATAGTTTGTACGCTGCTGATAATAACGGATGGTTCTATAAATCTCAGGCTTCATTGTTTGAGGAATCCAATCTGTCTCCAGCTCAAGGTAAAAGAGTTTTGCTTAAACTGATAAACAAGAGGTTAATTGAACGTAGGGCTGGAACAAATCATAGGTGCACACACTATCGCATACATCCAGCAATCATTAAACTCATGTCAACTGAAAATAATGCTAATGAGCCACTAGCTGAAATTGAACAAAAAACAGTTAATGAGCCACTAGTAGAAAACGGTGTTAAAAACGCTAATGAGCCACTAGCTGAAAATAACGGAAATAATGCTAATGAGCCACTAGTATGGTTTGACGATGAAACCTCTAATGAGCCACTAGTAGGAATTGTGACTGGATTGAACTTTAATGAGCTACTAGCTGAATTAAATAATAAAACTGAAGTTAATGAGCCACTAGTTAATATTAAAGTTAGTTAATATAAAAGTTAGTTAAGTTAAGGATTTATGAGTATTAACGAATAAATCCTTTTAAGTTAGTTAATATTAAAGTTAAGAAAGTTAAAGAAAAAAAAGTTAAATAAAAAAAAGAAATAAATTCCAATTATGAACGAAGAAGAAGAAAAATGGTTTAGAATCCTCAATGAATGGGAACGTAGGATTACAATGACAACAAGTTTCGAAAAGTTGCTCAGAGACCAAAAGGAAGTTTTAAAGGCTTACGGTGAAAGTAACTGTGAGATACCTGAAGTTTGTCAAGAAAAATTTGAAAAGGTTAAGGACAAGTTCGACTGGAGATATGCATATCTAAGACCATGACTCCAGTTAACCAACTTAACTCTAACTAAAGATGAATGCTGTTCCTTTTGATGGAACAGCATCATCAAAATAATTTTTTAAAAAATATTCATAAGATGAAAAAAACTTTAAATTTACCGAGAGAGGTTGCTGAAAGTGAAAAGGCAAACCTCACTCCAGCTGAGATGAACATACTTGATACACTGTGTTCAGTTTATCTCGACTTCAAAAATTACGCTAGCAAGAACGAAGGCTGGTTCTACAAGACTCAGAAAGCAATATTTGAAGAATCTAACCTTGAACCAGACGAAGGCAAGGAAGCCCTCAAGTCCCTTGAAAAGAAAAAACTAATCGAACGTAAAGCTGGTGAAGGAAGACAGTGCACAATGTACAGACTCCACGATGGTATTGTCCAACTTCTTAACAATAAAAATGGCGACCAATCGAAGGTCGCCAAACCAAAAGCTCCAGTTTCATTTGACAGCTACTGCGATGAACTCCCATTCAACATGAGTTCAAACGAAGAAGTTTTAAAGACCTTTAAGCTGTGGAAGACCGAAATCGATGAGTGCGCAACGGAAGCGGAAATAATGGAGGTCTCAAGACGATACAACAAGTTCCACATGTTCCATTTGGACAACAAAACAGACTTCAGGAAACTTAGCGTTGACATGCGACAGAAGGAACTTCAACTGAAAGGTTGGTTCCAAGACTCCGTATTCCAGCTGAAGGAAACCGAAACCAAACCAATGTTTGAATTTATAACAGCCTTAACCAATGGTGTTCCAGCTGATGAAATCATGGAGCTTCAGACTACTGTTGACCAGTTCATTGATGATACAGACACTTTCGTACACAAGTGGAATGTGAAGAAGCTCGCTGAACGTAGGCTGAAGAAGATTGCGAGACTGAGGAGGCTAACCAATTAAGCCTCCCCCCTCATTCCGCTCGTCCCCCCTCCATCCATCTCGATGGAGGGTTTTTAAAATTACCTTCAAGAACGGCTCTCTGAGGCGTTATTTTTTAACGGGTGGACAACTATACCACCCAAGGGGAGATAATCGATTCTAGGGCACCCTACCACACCAAAAATCGAATGTTTTATCACACTCCAACTCTCACAACTTTCGAATTTAACGAAAATGGACTTTTTTTCAAAAAACTTTCTTAAAAATTTGGCTTTTATGAAAAAAGGCTATATATTTGCAACAACTTCAAGATTCCAGTTCCATTTCACACCAGCATCCGTTTACTTCAAAATCTTTAATATCTCCATATTTCACTGAAGGAAAACAGTTAAAAACCACAAGGGGCTGTGGGCAACACCACAGCCCATTTAAAAAAAAAAGTTGAAAAAAAAGTTACCTCAAAATCGAATTTTTTTGAAACATCGAAATATTTATATATAAAATGGACTCAACGCACAATGGCACTTATCAAACTCACAGGCAGTTCTCAAACAAGACCAGCAAAAGAAACACCAGACGAAGCTCTGTATCAAACAAGGCAAGAGCTTCTAGAAGCTGAGGAACGTTGCGAAGGTCGCATAGATTGGGCGGTATGGGACAAGGTTGTAGCGAAGACCAAAGCCATCTGTGAGCAAGTCCAGCCAAGGGTTTGGCAAAAAGACCATAAGTATAAGCAGCCTTCTGTTATAAGGTATGTTTATTGCGTTAAAACGGGAGAACTGTTATACAAAGGCTTCGCTGATGAGATTGCAACCGTCATTGGAAAATCACCCCAGTGGGTAACAGCATACGCAGGAAAGCTACACCATGTTGTGAAAAAGGGCTGGTGGATAAGTAGCCAAGAGGAGACCCCGTTTACGATAGGAATTGGATTAAAGGAGCTGGAGCGCCAGCGACGTAATAATTAATGTTTTTTGCTATATTGTATAAAAATTCGTTTTTTGCTAAATGTTAGTTTGTTGTTATTTTATTTTATGTTTTTTTAAGGTTTATGGAGCTGCCACTGCGATAGTGCCAGCTCCATTTTCGTTTATAATATTGACACAGCTTCAGCTAAATCCCCTTCACAATGAAAGTGATTAAAAACCACACAAACCCCCTTATTTAAAAGAAAAATGAATTTTTTTTTAAAATAGTTATCCCTACGGCGCAACTTTTTCGGACTATGTGATATTTATATTTAAATACGCATAATGAATAGAAAGTACGCTAACGACAAAGAACAAACTGGCTATGAAAAACTACTTGATTTCAACCAACTATTAAGACTTACTAACCTACAACAGACAGTAGAAGGAGATTACAGGGACGCAACTGGAATAACCAAAGACAATAAGAAAGTAAACATCGAGAATAAGGTGCGAAACCAGACACTATTCTACAACGATGGAAAGCCATACATCAGTGGTCTAACAAGCTCAAATAACCCATACAGTGCTGATACCATTTACATCGAAGCGCACAAGGCAGCAGACCTATTAGTAGACTGGATAACACTTGATTTTATCCCACTTTTCGTCAATTATTTAAATGACAATTTCGTTGTAGTTTTCAATCTTTCGAAACTTAAACAAAGACCAAAATCCCGACACCTTCGCATTTATTCAAGTTTATACCAGAGTTATGAAGAAGCAGACCGACTGGAGCTATCACTCCAAGACGCATTTATATACAAAAAAGATGAAAATAACAAATATTCATACCAAAAATAACCTATGTTACTTGAGACAAACAATCTGAAAGATAGTGAAAAGTTCTTAAAATTCGTTGGGGAAAACTATGAAAAACTGAAGTATAAATACTACAATTTTTGTAAAGAAAAAGGCTATGACTGGGATGAGGACATCTTCAGCGATACCATTGTAAAGGTATATGATTCAATTGAGAAGAAGGGCTGTCTGAAAGACAATTCACAGTATGGCATGGAGTGCTATTTTTTCTTGTCGTATAGGAATAATGTCAAGCGAGATTCTATGTATGCTCGAAATGTTAAAAGGGACAAAAACATAACTTCAGACAACGTTTCACTCCTATACGAAGATTTTGTGAATAAGACCAATGTCAGTTCAGAGAGTAAGCTTATAAACGATTTATTTGTTGATTTTTCAGTGCTATATATCTTAAACAAGGTTGAGGAAAACTTCAGCAAAGAACACTATTACTTATTCAGAATCAAGTACTTAAGCAAACTAACTTATAAACAAGTTGCTGAGAAAACGAAGCTTAAAGGAACGAGAGCGAAGATTATTGAAGTTAAGAACTGGGTCAAGGATAACATCAGTTTCGACGAGGTTAAGACAGAGTTTTATAATTTTTATTCAGAGATTTTTGCATAATTTTTCAAATTAAATATGTTTATTAAAAAGCAGTTATGTTAATGATTATAATTCAGATACTTATAATTTTCGTAGTGTTCATTCCAGTGAGCTGGCTGGGATACATGGTCACTGAGGTATGGGGCTTACCAAAGTGGTTGCAGTATAAGCCGTTCAACTGTCGCTTATGTTTGACCTTCTGGACGCTATTGGTAACGTACATCACAGTTGGTGTTGTGTTCAATTTACCAATCACACTATGGGGAGGTATAGCGTTAACGGTTCTTAACGCAATCGCAATGTGGATTAATCAAAGAAATAAAACGATAAAAGTTGAATAAATATGGATAAATGGGACGAAGAGGACATCAAATTGGTCGAGAAATTTATCGACATTAGGAAAAGAGGTTATTATGTAGATAGCGTTCAGCTTACGAACGTTTATAACAGGGTTTTAAATAAGAGCGTAAGACCAACCAATTGCTCATCATGCCTCTCACAGCGAGTCAAAGAGCTTGAGGCAGCACTGAACAGGTATAGGGCTAAATTGGAAAAGGAAAAGGTTGAAGAACCAAAGGTAGAGGAACCTGTGGTTGAAGAAGAAACCAATGAACCTGAAGTTAAGAAATCTAAGAAAGTTAAAAAGAGCAAATAAGAATGGCATCAACATTATCGGACACACATGTTGACAGGTCGTATTGTCATAGGGGTAAAAGATTATCCCAGCATCAATTGGATGAGTACGACAGAGTGCAGAGGTTAATCGAAGAAATTCAGGTTGACCTCGTTAATGGTGTGTTACGAAGTGAGATATTCAATAAATTCAGAGACCGTAAATATGAGAATCTGTCGGAAAAAAACATTGGAGAAAGACAGATTCAGAAATACATAAAAGCCGCTTGGGAACTACTGAGGGAAGATAGGGTTGAAAGAATAGAAGCGCTGAGAGACCTTCTATTTTCGCAATATATGGCACAGTATAATGAGGCAACAGCAATGGGCAATCCAGTTGCGGCAAAGTCAGTTCTGGACTCAATAGCTAAGATATTCCTGCCAGACGAGAAGACACTCAATCTGCAAGCAACCATCAACGGCGACCTTGAGATAGATTTTAATTTGGTTAATGAAGATTAATGTCAAAGGTATTAAACTCACTGAGAGTCAGAAGCTTATATGGAGGGCTGCTAATGACCAAGAACATAAGTACGTCCTAGCCAACATTTCAAGGCAGCAGGGCAAGAGCACTGTTGTCATGTTGTTGTGCATAAAGTGGTTGACCAAAGCCTCAAACGACATTATATACTTCACACCAACCTTTACACTTGCAAAACGAATATACGGAATGATAATTAAAATGCTGCCACCAGAATTTGTGAAGAAAGCAAACGCATCAGACTTGGTGATAGAGAGCATTACAGGTAGTCAACTGAGGTTCTTCAGTGGTGAAGCAGCACAATCAGCCAGAGGTAGTAACTGTACAAAACTGGTGATAGATGAGGCAGCTTATATTAAACAAGAGATTGATGGTCAGGACTTTTACTACAACATCGTCATGCCTTTGACCAAGGTCAGATGTGACAAGATTGTAATGATTTCGACACCAAAAAGCACCTACGGTTTCTTTTACGATTTATGCATGGAAGCTATTTCAGGGAATAGAAAGGACATGTTATATATCAAAAGAACGATTTATGAAGACTCATTAATCAGTCCAGATGAGATTGAACACCTTAAGAAAGGATACCCTCCAATGGCGTGGGCTGTAGAGTTCGAATGTTCATTCTTGGCGAATGCTCTAACGGTTTTCCCAAATTTCCAGACTTGTTTTGACGGTAAATATAACGGAGGTAAGTGCTGGATTGGAATTGACCCATCTACAGTTGGCGATGATAATACAATAGTGACGATTGTAAATGAAGACAATCAAGTCAAACAGTATAAGATTGATGGCTCACTGGATGTTAAGTATGATAGAATTGCCAATATAATAAATCAATATAATCCAGTTGCAACCTATATCGAAAGCAATAGCATAGGTGAGGTAATGGCAAACGAAATCAAGAAAAAGTTGGTGAAGAAAGGAAACTTCATGACATTCCTTACAACGAATGAGTCAAAGAAAGATTACATAAGTCTTATAGCGGTTGATATCGCCAACAACACCATACACTTCGAACCTGAGAATACATTGCTTTACTCAGAACTTGGAACATTCACCTTCAAACTCACAAAGACTGGCAATGTAACATACGCTGCAACAGATGGTAAACATGACGATACCATCACATCCTTGGGCATTTGTCTTCAGTGCAAAGAGGATAATAAGTATGTCGGTAAAAATAATAATGCGTTCGTCGTAACTAATAATAAATTATATATATAATATGGAAGAAAATGAGATAATTGACTTAGGGGTATGGAATTGTCCGAAAGACTGGTCTGACCTAACACTCAAGCAGTTCTGCGACTTGCAACGATTCTACTCAGACAAGGACAAAGACTTCGACGCAAGAGAAGTTTTGCATATTTTGTGTAATAAAAGCGTAGATGAGGTTAACCAACTTCCGATTGAGTTTACGGAGTCAATCCTTAGCAAAATGGAGTTCCTCACCACTCAACCAGAGTATGGCAAACCAAGCAATAAGCTAACAATAAACGGCGTTGAATATATCATCAACACTCAAAATAAGATGAAGACTGGTGAGTATATCGCTGTTACAACCTCAGTTAAGAGTGACCCATTTAATTATCCTGCGATATTGGCAGTTTTGGCAAGAAAAGAGAACGAAATATACGATAGCAAGTTTGAGAACGAGGTGTTGGAAGACAGGATTAAGATGTTCGAAAACATTCCAGCTCTTCAAGCTATGCCATCCGTAGCTTTTTTTTTGAACTTGTACATGGTATCCGCTCTACCTTCCCTGTTGTCTTCGAAGGTGGAAGACGCAATAAGCCTCGTTCAAAGGCATATCTTGACTTTGCGCAAAGATGGGCTGAGGTCAAGACATGCTACGAGATTGCTGATGAAAAAATTGAAAAAGTTGAAAAAGTCTATCAAATCTATCTAAACGATTATCTTCAGTTCCAAACTTATTTGATAGAAAAGGGAATTGCTGAAGACGAAGAGGAAAAATACCAGGACCAGAGACGCAAGGCAAAGGGGAAACATTAAGTTCGTTTCCCCTTTTTTTTATTTTGCATATGTCCACTTAAAACCCCCAGCTGATTTTTGTCTACCCCTACAACAATGTGTAATAGATGGAACCCCTATACCAAGTTCTCTTTCAACATCAGACAAACAATCCCATTGTTTTACAAATTCACCATCCATCGTTAACTGAATGATAGGAACACTTCTTGGACTTTTTTTGCCAAGTAATTTACCTTTCATTGAAGCAGACTGTTTCGCTTTATGCTCTTCTGAAAAATGAGATAATCGTCGTTTATTTTTTTCCAAATAATCATGCTTAGATATGTTTATTAAAATTATATATCGCAAATATATCTAAAATATTTTTAAAAACCAAATATATGATATACAAACAAGTTACAGAAATAATAATCGATACACTGAAGAGGTTCAAGGGTGTGAATTATGTTAAGTATCAGGGTGATGACCTTAATAATGCCCAGAATAATTATCAGACAATACAGTGCTACGTTGATGACATATCACTTCATGAGTTCAATCTCACAACAAACATCGTTAAAGCGAATTATGAGATTTATATACTAGGATTTCCAACTGATGAAAGTGGCAACACAATTTTGGACGTTCAGGATAAATGCTACGATGTGGCAATCTACACAATGGCTATGATTGATAATAACTCACTGTTCCATAACCTTGTGAGCGTGTATGATTTTTCCATTCTGAGCCTATCACATTACACAGACGATAGTTCAGCTGGAGTTAAATTATCTCTGGTACTTAATATACCTAATGGCGTAAATCTCTGTGAACTTGATGATAAGTTCGGAGAGCCATATCAGCCAGAACCAGATAAACCAATTGATATTGACACAGATGAGGTTGGAGAAATAGATTTGAAACCAATAAAATTACCTATTAACAATAGATGCTAAATGACCATACAAGACGCATTTAAGGAGCTGGCTGAGGAAGTCAAGAAGGAGCTGGAGCAACGTATACATGCTTATGGTGTTAACCCAAGGACGGGAACCAACACACTTCAAGGTTCAGACTTGGAGAAGAGCATTGAGGTTAATACACTGGACAATGGTATAGTGCTACAGATAGCTGACTACTGGGAGTTCGTTAGCCGAGGCTGGGAGAGAACAGGACGTTATCCCAACACCTTCCATAAGTTTGTGCAGAACCTGAATGAGTGGGTACGTAAGAAGAATATCAGGTTTGGCAACTTAACCCAAAATCAGATTGTCTGGATTGTGTTAAAGAAGATATGGACGCATGGCATTAAACCAAGACCATTTATGGTATATAACGATGAAGGCGATTTAACGAAGATGCTCCCAGCCCTTGAAGCCTACATTGATAAATGGTTTGACGATTTATTCGAGGCGATTATAAATGATTTAAATGAAAGATTTAATTAATTATGGACATAACATATAACGGATTATCTGCCAGCAACGGGAACCTGATAACATTCACTGACATCCCAAATATATTAAAAATTACGGATGATAATACAGGAGGATATGCAACCATAACTCTCACATTCAGTGGCGATATAAGCCAACTTGGTGAGGGGTATATAAGCATTCTGGGCGAAACAATTACAGGTGTACTGACATATGCAGAAGCGACCAACAAGAACTTCTTCATGAGTTCATCACCAACATCAGTTGCAGCAAGTGTCACAAAGGCATTACGCAACTGTCCAGTAATCATAAGCAATATGGTTGTGAAGAATGATGGCAGTCAGGTAATACTGAAGGCAAGGAATATTGGTGCTTTATTTGCATCATTTAGTGACTATTTTAATACTGACATACCAAGCAACTATATGTCCTCAGTTATTGTGGACGGATATTCAAATGGAACTCTGAATGGTAGCTTAATCAATGTGGATGTGTTCAGTGATGGAGAATATATAACATCGCTGGAGAAAAACATGTACAATGGAGAATGTGGTTTTGATGTTAGTCCAGTCCTTACAACCTTTGCCGAAATTGGCAAGACAAAGCCATATACCTTCTCAGTATCAAGCATCGATTTGAATGGAACATATTCAGCTATTGAAACACTCAATACCAACTACATAAGCGTTGGATACATGTGCAACCAAGGCAGTAAGTTTATTCCGCTCATTTATAATGGCATTGTCATTGCACAGAACGTTAGCAGAGGTTCACAGGTTGGTGTGTACAACGCTATGCCACTGTATGTATATCAGATGGATAGTATTCCAGTTAGTTTTTACGAGGATAATCTTGGTGGCATGAGCATCAATATATATTACTTGAATAGTGCTCATGAGGTTATTGGTAGTGGAACTACTGAATGGCATAACACCATGAGTGATAAGCACTTATGGGACTTGAATATTGTGCTTGACCCAACAAAGACAGGGAGTGCATTCTATATCGATATTGAGCTTGGTTCCAGCGCTAATACATTGAGATATAACGTCATTAAGCCCATAAAAGCAACGGAATATAGTCAACGTATATATTGGAGAAACTCCTATGGAGGTGTAAGTTTCTTCGACATGACTGGACAAAGGTCTGAAACAAGAGAGGCTGAAATAAAGACCTATCAGAAGAACATATTCGGTTACTACGATGATGCGATGAACGAATTGGAAAAGGTGTACGATAACGATATTAAGTACTCCATCACACTGAAGTCTCACCTGTTCGAACATGATGGCAAGTATATCTTTAACGACCTCATGCAGAGTCCATTGGTCTGGACTGTCATAAATGGCGAGCAGTATGCTATTATACTTGATAGTGTTTCAGTTGACGAGATTGAGAACAACGACATATATGAGGCTACAGTGAAGTACCATCTAAGTCAATCGCCCAGCATCTTGTAACTCCATATATATAAAAATATTAAAAACCAATATTATGGTATATAAAGTTAATTTAATAGAGCTTTGGGTTAATAACGAAAAGGTTGAGCTTGAGAGTCAGGAATCGTTGAATCTCAGGTTCAACAATGTCATTAACAACCCTGAGACAATATCATCCACACAGGCTGAATATAGCTTCTCATTCGATGTTCCTGCTACGCCAAAGAACAATCGTATATTCGATTATGCCAACAATTTAGCCAAGTTGAACAAGTTTCACCAGAGGTATCAAGCTCAGGTAATTGCTGATGGAGATACAATATTCACTGGAAGCTTGGTGATAAACAGCTATAGTGGCAACAAGTATAATCTGAACTTGGTGAGTGTGAAGGTGTACAGCTTAGAGGACATCTTTGGCGATAAGACAATGAACAAAATCAAGTGGCGTATACCGTTCGAAGGTGGTGGTTCAGGTGATTATTCAATGGACTATTATAACTCACAGCTTGAGCCTGAAGTTACTTTCCCCCTTGTGAGTTATGGTGTATTCCAAAAGAGTCCGTATAATTCAGATGATGTGGCAAATGACTACACTTCAAAGTTCGACATGGATGAGTGGAACAGGTGGTATGTTGAGTCATTCCCACCAAGTCCAAACATGCTTCAGACCATTAAGAAAGCGTTCGAAACTGTTGATTATACTGTGACTGGTGATGCGTTTAAGGACAAGTTTCTGAGGGAAATCTATCTCAGTCAAAATCTTGCGGATGGACAGTCACCAGATTACAACGTTGGCAATCCCAAGTTCGGACATGTTGCGTTAACCTCAGCGTATAGCACTGTAAATCAAGGCAATGGCTATCAACAGGAGCTTAGATTCCCTTATTACAAGGTGCATGGAACAACGGAATCAGGCATTAATCCAGAGGGAAGCAATGGAATCGAGGGACAGACCTATTGGAACTGGAACTCAGTTAACCTTTATAACATGCTGGACAGTGGTGGCACAGTTTCAGCGCAGAACAGCTATATGTATCAGCCATATGAGAATCTTATTGTTATTCCAGCTGATGGTTTTTACCGTATTGAACTGAGAGCCAATGTCAATCTTGTAACTACAGGTAATATCACAGTTAAACAGAATCTTTACAACAAGAGCACCAGAACCTTTTCGGAGTCTGATATAACAGTACCAGTCTCACTTCAGGAGAGTACGCCTGTGGAGATTCAGCTTGTAAGGAATTTCGATGATAACATTGAACTTATAAAGGGTAAACATAACAGGCAGTACGCTGACGGCAACCCCAACAATACTCAGCCAACGAACTATACAGAATGGTTGACCTGCTTCCCCCATGAAGACCCTTATAACAGCTTAATACCAAGCAAGTTAAACGATTTGACATCCACAAACATGACAAGTCAATGGGGTGGTCAGAGGACAAGCTCAAATGGTGTTGTAGGTGAGAGAGGTTCATTCGATGGTCAAGGTAGAAACGCTTCAAGACGAGGCGCAAGCTCAAGAAGGTACAGTACCGCTGACCTTGGTTATGTTTACAACAATGGGCAGATTATGGCTTACGACCCTGTTGTCTCACCATCATTCATTTGTGGTTTAAGTAGTAATTACGATGGAGTTGCCTCAGTTATAAAGAATGGCTACAGCTGGAGCAAGTTAAGCAGTGATAAGTACGATGCGTTTTATGACGAAATGGGCTATGCATTCTTGAAACGAGAAACAGACGGTTCAACATCATCTCAAACAACAAGGTATAATCAGAACCAGTACATCAATACCCCAAATAGCTATTGCAATGTGACCCAATCAGTTATGAACGGTTATGTATCTTGCTTGGTTTATCTTAATAAGAATGATATATTGAACTTATATGAGGTTCACAGGTCATACGATTCCAGCGGAGGTAGTGTGAATTATACCACAACCAGCAATGTATCGTTAAATATCACAGCCTATTCACCAAGAAGCTTTGATTTGCTCAAGGCAGAGAATGCGAACAGATACGATGGTGAGATTGAGTTCGATAACCAGCTGAATATCAATAACTTCTTTAACCAAGATGTCCTTATTAAGGATTGGATTCAGAATATTGCTGATGCATACAACCTTGATATTATACAACAGGGAAAGACAGTAACAATCAATACGAAGAAGAAGTATAATAATAAGTTACTGAATGCTGTGAATATTGATGATAGATGCAATTCAGCCAATGCAAAGTCATCAATGATTAACTATCCAAAATCAATGGCTGTTAAGTACTCAATTGACACTGATGAGTGGGGATTTGAAAGGTCAGCAGTTGAGAATGCAGGTGGTAGTGAGTCAATATTAAACGAAGAGGACTGGGAGAAGTATGGTGAAAGTGGTTATACGATTATCGAGCTGAATGATGATACATATGTAACAAGCACAAGCGACAAGAACTTGAGCTTCAGCTATACATGGTATCAGCCATTCAATTGGTACAATGTTGATAATCAGTTCGTTAAGCAGAGTGATACTCCAGTGATACTTAAACTCCCTTGCATATCGAAGTACAGTTACATGATTGATGGTTACAGTTACGATGAGTCAATGAAGCATGATGGTTTTGGACAACCACAACGCTTTTGGTTCAGACCAAGCGCAGCTTCCTGTTGGGTGTGGTTGAGAACTTATCCGACCGAGAGGGTTCAGTTATACTTACCAAGCAACTTGTACACTAACTATCAGGATGTTTACTTTAACCTGTCATACAAGACCACTGAACGAAGCATATTGACAGATTATTTTAACATAAACGCTTATTTATCAAGCAATTATATTGAGGTTGATGTATATTTGTCACCAGATGAGTATAATAGGATAAAGAACGGAAGTTTAATCCATTTTGACGACGACCTCTACATGCCCGTGGAAATAAGCGGATTCGATTGTAGTGGGGTAAATGCTACAAACTTAAAAATGATGAAGAAGGTTGTCTGACTGAAAGGCAGCCTTCTTTCGTATGTTTATATTATATAAGTTAAATAAAATGAACGGTAAAAAAGAATTTCAAATCGTTATAAACGGAATCAAAGAATCCATTGATGCCGTAAAATCACTGAACCAACAGCTTGATGCGCTGGAGCAACGAATAAAGAACCTTGAAGGCAAGGCAGTTAAGGTTGGAACTTCATCATCAGGTGGTGGTGGAGGTAATGCTTCAGCTCTGAGTGCTGAGGAAAAGCTTGAGAAAGAGATTTTGGCAACCGAGGAGAAAATTGCAAAGGTTCGAAGTGAGAGCTACCAGAAGTTACTTGCAGCCAAAGAAGAACTGAAAGAAGCAACTCAAATTGCCAAATCGCAATATGCAGCAACTGAGAATGGTCAAGGCCTGTTCGACACCAATACCATGCAAGGCATGAAGGCTCAGCTCAATAGCATCAAGCAAGAGATGCAGACAGTTGACATTGGTTCAGACAAGTTTAAAGAACTTACCCAGCAAGCCAACGAGCTGAATAATAAGCTCAAAGAGGTTGAAGCATCATATGGACAATATCAAAGGAATGTGGGTAACTACGCTAATGGTGTTGCTGATGGTATGCAAAAGGTTGTCATTAAAGTTGGCGATACCGAGAGGACATTTGAGTCAGCAAAACAAGCTGCAAGAGAACTTGGCAATGAGCTTAAGAACATGGCGGTTAACGGTCAAAGGGGTACGAAGGAGTACAACGAGCTTGATGAGGCTGTGAGAAAGCTCAATTCAGACCTTAAAGATGTTTCGGTTAGTAGCCAAGGTATGGATAGCTTGCTTGACAATATGCAGAGTCTTGTTGCTGTAAGCCAGTCATTCCAAGGCTTCTCCCAGTTATTCGGTTTCGATAGTTCAGCCATTGACGAAGGTATTCAGAAGTTGATGGCTTTGCAGAATATTGCCCAAAGTCTTGAGAAACTAGCAGCACAAGCAAAGGCAGGTGAAGG
>OCTX014537379.1_pt1 | contig 37283 bp, 29 predicted proteins | sample 1539691 | NCBI WGS metagenome assembly OCTX01 (sample SAMN02144231, study PRJEB22623) | gut metagenome | biome: sheep rumen | host: Ovis aries | place: New Zealand
CGCAACGCTGTATGTGACGGCTTCGCCGTGTCTGGAGTGCTCGAAGCTGATTATCCAGAGCGGTATCAAAAGGGTCGTTTACGGCGAAGAATACAGGATTATGGACGGCGTGGAGCTGTTGAAACGCGCAGGGATAGAAGTAGAGTTTCTGAAGGACTAAAGCGAAAGGAAGAAAGATGAAGAAATTTATTTTGCCGACCTTAACCGTGCTCGGCGTAGTATTAGGTATCATCATCGGTATGGCGTTGAGCCAGAAAGCGAACGCACAGCGGATTATTTATCAGAACGGCACATGGCAGTTGGAACAATCCAAAGTGGACCGTCTGCTGCAACTGATGCAAACAGCCTATGTGGACGAACTGAATATAGACAGTATTACCGACGAGGCGATGACGGATCTGGTACACAAATTAGATCCGCATAGTTCGTATATCCCGAAGGAAGATCTGGAAATGGTGAACTCTGAGTTAGCCGGTTCGTTCTCGGGTATCGGAGTACAGTTCTCGATCCAGCAGGACACGGTACGTATCGTAGCTGTCATAGCCGGCGGTCCGAGCGAAGGCGTTGGTGTATTAGCCGGCGACAAACTGATTACCGTAGATGACAGCGTTTTCACAGGCAAAAAGATCAATAACGAGAAAGTGATGCGTACACTCCGCGGCGAGAAGGGCACCCAAGTAAAACTGGGCGTGCTTCGTTCCGGAATGAACGAGCCGCTCTATTTCACAGTCACAAGAGGCGATATACCGGTGACGAGCGTGGATGCGAAGTTCATCATTGAAAGTGACAAAGGGACCAAGGACAAAGGACAAAAGATCGGATTTATCCGTGTTAACAAGTTCGGCGAGACGACGTATAAGGAGTTCATCTCCGCTTTAGCTGACCTGTATGCCAAAGGCGCGACGAGCTATATCGTGGATCTGCGTGAGAACAGCGGCGGTTATATGGAGCAGGCAATCCGCATGGCGAATGAGTTTCTGCATCGCGGCGACCTGATTGTATATTCAGAGGGCCGTGCTTATCCGCGATATGAGGCAAACGCTAACGGCAGCGGGCGATTCAAGGACGTGCCGCTGGTTGTGCTGATCGACAATTTCTCGGCTTCAGCGAGCGAGATCTTCGCCGGTGCGATGCAGGACAACGACCGCGCTACTATCGTAGGCCGGCGTTCGTTCGGCAAAGGTCTGGTACAACAGCAGATGCCTTTCGACGACGGCAGCGCCGTGCGACTGACCGTGGCGCGGTACTACACCCCTTCGGGCCGGTGTATCCAGAAGCCTTACACTCTGGGTGATCAGGAGGATTACGAGAAAGACCTGCTGGACCGGTTCGAACACGGCGAGTTCTATTCCGCCGATTCTATCCATTTTGCGGATACCACTATTTATTACACCAAAGGCGGACGCAAGATGTACGGCGGCGGCGGTATCATGCCGGATGTATTCGTAGGAAGGGACACAACGCTCAATACGCCTTGGTACAACCGCTGCGTGAATCTGGCATACACGTACCAGTTTGCATACCAATACACGGACCGACACCGCAAAGAGTTGAGCAAATTCAAGGACTGGCAGAGTCTGGAGAAGTATCTGCTTAAACAGAATGTATTGCGTGAGTTTGTGAAGTTTGCAGAAGACAAGGGCGTGGAGCCGAACGAGGCGGAGATACAAAAATCGCGCCCGTTAATGACGCGACTTTTGAATGCCTATATCGTGCGCAATATCTTAGGAGACGAAGGATTCTTCCCTCTCTTTGAGCGCGACGACGAGATCACTAAAGCTGCTGTAGAGCAGCTAACACGAAGCGATAGAACTTCTGCACAGTAGCGATATTCACACGCTCATCGGGGGAATGGGGATGCTCAATGGTAGGACCGAAAGAGATCATCTCCATTCCTTCGTATTTAGCCCCTATGATACCACATTCGAGTCCGGCGTGAATAATGATGACGCGCGGCTCGGAGCCAAACTCTTTCTCGTAGGTCTCCTTCATTGTAGCAAGGAGACGGCTCTTGAGGTTAGGTTTCCAGCCGGGGTATGATCCGCTGAACTGTACGTCTGCGCCTGCAAGGGAGAAAGCGGACTGGATGACGGATGCCAGTTCTTCCTTTCGGCTCTCTACGGACGAGCGGGTGAGACAGCAAACCTCAACGACATGTACCATTTGGTCATTTACCATTTTGGTATTTGTAGAGATCATAGCGAGGTTGTTGGAAGTCTCGACGATGTCCGGTGCTTCAGGGATTACACGGTAAACGCCATGCGGACAGAGGGTGATAGCGTGAATAAGGAAGTCCTGTACATCCTCGGGCATTTCGGTCTTCGGACATTCCACTTCGTGAGCCGTAAAATGCAGGTCCGTCTCAATACCGTCATATTCGCGCAGCCAGAGGTCTTCATAACGATCTACCAGATCCTGTACGTCCTGATAGCTGTCAGCCGGGATTGTGATAACGGCAGATGCCTCACGCGGGATTGCATTACGGAGCGATCCTCCTTCCACACATGCCAGCCGCGCCTCATAGTCAGCCACCGCCTCTTTGAGAAAACGGAAGAGCAGTTTGATAGCATTCGCGCGCTGAAGATGGATGTCGCATCCGGAGTGTCCTCCCTTGCAACCCTTGACTTCTACTTTCAGAGCTATGTCCCCTTCTTCGGTCTCCACCTCCTGATAGGAGAAAGTAGCGGTAGTGTCAATTCCTCCGGCGCATCCTACGTAGAGTTCGCCTTCCGTCTCCGAATCCAGGTTGAGCAGGTATTTGCCTTTGAGCCATCCCAGTTGGAGGGCATTAGCACCGTACATTCCTGTCTCTTCATCAATCGTGAAGAACGCCTCCAACGGCGGGTGAACGACCGACTTGTCTGCAAGGATAGCCATCGCAGTAGCCACACCTATACCGTTATCTGCGCCAAGCGTAGTACCGTCTGCAGTCACCCATTCCCCATTCTCCTCTACATATGCCTGAATAGCATCTTTCTCGAAATCAAAGACCTTGTCGCTATTCTTTTGCGGCACCATATCCATGTGTCCCTGGAGAATTACACCGGGATGGTTCTCCATTCCCGGCGAAGCCGGTTTACGGATAAGGACATTGCCGATTTCGTCCTGAAGGGTCTCCAGACCAAGCGACTTACCGTAGTTAACAAGAAAATCCGCTATCTCCTTGCGTTTGCCGCTGGGACGCGGGATTTGGGTAAGGCTGTAGAAGCAGTTCCACAAACCTTGAGGCTGTAAGCCATTTACCATTTTTTCATTTGCCATTTTTTCATTTATTTTAATCCGCCAGAGTTGGCAGATGGTTAGTCTATAGTCATTTCTCCGCAGATGTCTTTGCCGAGCAGGGTACTAACAAGTTCCGTGTCATCGGGGTTCTCTCCGAAGAGAAGCATCATCTTGGTGAGTAGCGCTTCGGTCGTAATATCATGTCCTGAAATCACACCCGCTTTCATCAGGTTAAGCGAAACAGCGTACAGGCCCATTTCGACAGAGCCGGTGTTGCATTGGGTCTTATTGACAATCACTATACCTTTGTCGACCGCCGCTTTCAGTTCCCGGTATAACCATTTGTCGGTAGGCGCATTTCCTGCGCCGAAGGTCTCCAGCACTACTCCTTTTAAACCGCGCGTACGCAAGAGTGCGCGCACGACGGGCTGCTGAATGCCCGGAAAGAGTTTCAGTACTGCTACATTGCAGTCAAAATTCGTATGCAGTCTCAGGGGTGCATTCAAATCGGTATAGTGCACCAAATGCGGCTGGTAAGTAATATGTACTCCGGCTTTCGCGAGCGCAGGATAGTTATAGCTATTGAACGCCGAGAAATGCTCTGCATTGCGTTTTGTAGTACGGTTAGCGCGGAAGAGGCAATCCTCAAAGAAGATGGTCACTTCAGGCACGATTGCATTTCCTTCTTCATCCTGCGCCGCGGCGATCTCTATAGCCGTCAACAGGTTTTCCTTTGCATCCGAGCGTAGGACACCGACCGGCAGCTGCGAGCCTGTGAAGACAACGGGTTTGGACAGGTTCTCGAGCATGAAAGAGAGCGCAGACGCGGAATAGGACATAGTGTCTGTACCATGAAGGATCACAAATCCGTCGTAATCCTCATAATGGTCATATACCATTCGCGCCATTCGCACCCAGCAGTCCGGATTGACATCGGACGAATCCAAGAGAGGCGAGAAAGCCTGAATATCCACTTGTATATCCCCCGCGAAGAGTTCCGGCATATAAGCCTTGAAATTCTCAATATCCGCAGGCACCAAGGCCCCGGATGTTTTACTCCGCACCATGGTAATTGTTCCGCCGGTAGAGATCAAAAGTACTTTGCTCATAGCTTTTTAACAATTTTGCGGTGCAAAATTACAATTTTTTTTGCATATATGCAAATTATTTCGTAATTTTGCAGCAGATTTTATGGCAGCCAAAATTCTAATCATAGACGGAGACATCAGTCTCTCGACGGTGTTGAACGACTACCTGCTCAGCCGCGGGTACAAGTCGCACGTGGTTCATACAGGTCAGGCAGGCCAGGAATGCCTTCGCAAAGAGCCATGGGATCTGGTACTGACAGAGTTGCAGGGGTTAGGTATCAACGGCTACGAGTTGCTCAAAGATATCCGTCACCGTTTGCCGAATATCCCTTTGATTATACTGACGACGCGTAGCGACCGCGAAGACCAGATGCGGGCATTCCAGTTGGGCTGCGACGACTATCAGACCAAACCATTTACGATGGATATTCTGATCTGCCGGATGGAGGCTATTCTGCGTCGTGTACGGGCTTTCGAAGAGAGCAAACAGAAGGTGTTTAAATTGAACGGCAAGGTGTTTGACGCCGTTCACCAGACTTTCGACGGCAAGCATCTCTCTTCGCGTGAAAGCGATCTGCTTCTGATGCTTTGCAGGAGCGAAGGCGAGGTAGTGGACAAGCATCGTATTTTGGTAGCGTTATGGAAAGAGGACAACGCCTTCACGGCTCGTTCTTTAGGCGTGTATATCAACCATTTACGGCAGTTCCTGACGCCTGTAGGGTACGGGATTATAGCCGTGCGGTATAGGGGATACAAATTGGTCGCTAATGCGACGTTAAATAGTTAAAATGGTCGCTACGCGACGTTAAATAGTTAAAGTGTTATGAGACTGATAGCACCGAGTGTATTGTCTGCCGATTTCGGCCATTTGGCAGATGATTTAGCAATGATCAACCGCAGCGAAGCGGACTGGCTGCATGTGGATGTGATGGACGGTACGTTTGTGCCTAATATATCGTTCGGTTTTCCGCTGATGAAACCATTCAAGCAGTATTGCACGAAGCCGCTGGACGTACATCTGATGATCGTTCATCCGGAGAAATACGTGGAGCGTTTTTGTGACGCGGGTGCATGGTCCGTTGGTTTTCATCTGGAAGCCGTAGAAGATCCGATGCCAATTCTGGAATTGATCAAGGCAAAGGGTGTCCGTACTTGTCTAACCATCAATCCTGATATAGACGTAAAGCGTTTAGTGCCTTATCTGGACAAAGTAGATATGGTTCTGCTGATGTCTGTTTTTGCAGGTTTCGGGGGTCAGAAATTTATCCCGGAAACGATGGACAAGATCCGTTTTATCCGCGAAGAGATCGACCGCCGCGGTCTAAAGACTCTGATAGAGATCGACGGCGGCGTGAACACGGAGAACGCTCATGAGTTGTTTGCCACCGGCGCAGATGTACTGGTTGCGGGAAGCGCTGTTTTCGGAGCCAAAGACCCGGAAAACGCCATTCGGGTTATGAAAGGCTAACTTTTCTCCCTCTTGCCTCTCTTTGACGTAGTACGAATAACCCGGTAATCACCCCCCTTTTGGAAAAGTGAAAGGTGAAAGGTGAAAGGTGAAAGGTGAAAAGTGATAAGTGAAGGGGAATTAGACGGAGGCGAGACAGAATACGAAATAAAATGCGAAATAGCATACGAGATAGAATACGAGCATATCCTATGATTGTGTTGCTGCTGCCACTGGTGGCGGCAATACTTATTTTTGTGGAGCCGCCACCTAAATACGGAGCACGTGCAGCAAAAGCGAAGGAGGCACGCGCGGAGAGAGTGATACAGGAGAATGCGAAAGGAGAAGAAGAAGAGAGGGGAAGTGCTATACAGGAATGGGCGAAGGGGTTGCAGGAGAGGTTGTACGGGCGGTTGGAAGCAGGAGGGCTGAAGGGGGATGAGTTAGCTACGGTAGGTGCGCTGACATTGGGGTACAAAGAAGAATTAGGAAAAGAGTTGAAGCGTCATTTTCAGGCTTCGGGTGCCGCACATGTGTTAGCCGTGAGCGGATTGCATACCGGTATTATCTATGGTATTTTACTGGGTTTTCTGACATTAGGCGGGCGTTATAAACCGCTGTATGAGAACCGTTTAGGCAGACGAGCATTGAGTATGACCGTAATCGGAGTGATGTGGTTTTACGCCCTGCTGACCGGAATGACTCCTTCCGTAGTGCGAGCCGTACTGATGGTAACGATATTTGAAATCGGCAGGATGGCTTACCGTCAGGCATTTTCGCTGAACACGATTGCAGCCGCAGCAGTGTTGATTCTGATTGTAAAGCCTACGGATCTATGGACCGTGAGTTTTCAGTTGAGTTTTGCGGCGACAACGGCTATCGTAGCATTAGTAGGCGGAGGTGCCTTTTCGATAAACCGGTATCTCGGGTTATCGAAATACCGAGACCGGATATGGGGGAAAGCGATTGTTTATTTCTTAGGAATTATCGTCGTGAGTATTGCCGCCCAATTGGGAACATTACCGATTACGATGTATTATTTCGGACAGATCAGCAATTATTTTCTGCTGACCAATATGATTGTATTGCCGGTTGCGAGTTTTTTAGTGCCGAGCGGTTTGATTTCCATCGCGTTAGGCGGGAGCAGCGCTGGAGTGCTATTCAGCAAAGCGACAAACGGTCTGGCATGGGTTATGAACCACAGCGTGGAATGGATAGAAAGTTTACCGGGCAGCACGACTCATGTATCCATCGGTTGGGGAATGGTGGCGATTTACTACGTGCTGTTTATCGGGTTGTGCGCGGCAGTGAAAGGTGAAAAGTGAAAGGGAAAAGGGGAAAGAATGTAGAAAAAAGTCAGAAAAACGTACGCGCGCTTGCGTATGTCAAAAAAAAGTCGTATCTTTGCAGCCGTTTTAACAAGAGTACCAATAAATGAAGAAAATAACCAGTATCATACTGCTGTTATGCTGCGCAGCCGGCATGTATGCCGAAACGGTGTTCACATTCGGTTCCGCTGCTGATAAGAGCCAGACGAAGGACGGTATTTCTCTCGTAATAGCCAAGGGTAGCGGTCAGAACGAGCCGAAGGCGACAACGGATTATGAGACAAGCCAGTTTGAGATGCGTCTCTACACAGGCAACACAATCACCGTCAGCGGTGATGAACTGAATGATATTCAATTAGTTTGCGCAAAAAGCAGTGCGTCCAACAATCAGTATACAGGATTGAGTGCCAACACCGGTTCGCTGGTTTCGGGCGGCGATGCGACGGACAAGAACGACTGGAAAGTTGACCACTGGACAGGTAACGCCCAAACGGTGGTTTTCAGCCTGACAGGAAAAGGTCAGAGAAGGATACAGAAAGTAGTGGTGAACGGCGGCGAAGTGGTGATTGATCCGGTCGAGACGGTGCTGCCTACTGAAGCGGATCTGGAAACGGAATATGCCTATACCGAGCCAACTGTCGTTAATGTCCCGGACACTCAGTTTTTCAAGAACGAATACGCGTTCATCAGCAATAACATATTGGTTTATTGCGGTCAGGGGTCCATTATCAAAGCGACCGACACAACAGCTGCATATTTCAACTGCAACGCCAATTACAGCCTTACTTTTACAGCTACAACACCCATCAAAGGTATTGAGATAGACGGATTTGTGCGCAAGGCCTTTGATGCAAGTTGCGACCATGGAGAGATAGAGTACCTGACAGATGCCGATTTTGACATGGAAGGTTCTCCTGCTTTGGTGATCCGTAACATTGATGCGACGAGCGTAACGCTGAGTTGTCCGAAACAACTGCGATGCTATGGTGTCCGCGTCTATTTCCAGAACAATCCCGATCCTTTGTTCCCTACAGAAGGGATTGAAGATCTTCAGCCGTCAGCCGCCAGTTGTCAGAAGATACTGCGCGGAGGGCAGGTTTATATCATACGCAACGAGCGCACTTACACGCCCGCAGGCGCAGAGGTTAAATGAAGCTATTCCGGCACATAGCGTTGTTATTGACACTGGCGGCATGCTGGTGCGGCTCTGTATGGGGTCAGACGGTTAAGCAGTTGCCAGAGGTAACGAGCACAGAGGGCCGCGAGTTCTTCGTAGCGTGGCTGCCGAACGGCGACCGAACTCCCCAATCTCCGGATTTGCGATTGCAACTGCTTGCCAGTTCGCGCAAGTTCAACAACATCCAAGTGGAGTATCCAGACGGTACTGTAGAGAGTTATGACATCGTTCCAGATCCAGACGAAACAAAAGGCGGAACAACAGAGATCATTATCACTCCCCCAAACGTCTATTGGGATGCCTCAGCTGCAGAAGAGGAAACACCTGTACGAAAAGGAATCCGTGTCTATAGTTTGATCGACGAGAAATTCACGTTGTATTCTACGAGCCAGTATGGTTCCCAAGATGTGTTCAGTTTGGATGGAGCGCATATTCTTCCTGTAGAAGCCCTTGGAACCGAATATATGGTAATGAACGCAGAAGGCGATAACACCGCCACTGAGTTTGTTCTCATGTCCACCAAGCCCGGTGTAACTCATGTGACCATTAACCTAAAGGTTAATAGCCGTTTGGGAAATACCCAGCAGTTGAGTGTTGACTTGTATGATTCCAAACAGATTTATATCGTACGCTCCATGCCTCACGATCCGGACGACATGACGACTAATATCGACTTGTCAGGATCCACTATATGTGCGGACCAGCCGATAGCTGTATGGAGCGGAAACCAAGATGGTCTTGTGCCTTATCGAGGAGGTTTGAGTACCAACCATGCCTATGATCAGTTATTGCCTGTAACCAAGTGGGGTCAGAATTTCATAGTGCCCATGACAGCCCAGAATATGCAAAACAACATGGTACGTTTTGTGGCATTGGAAGATAACACTGTCGTAACTGTAAAGCGTAACAACGTCAACATGCCGAATACTCCTGTTACCCTCAATTCAGGAGATGTTTTTTCTCAAACAATGACCCAATCCACGGGTAACCCCAATCCCCAAACTTCTTCTTTATACATAACAGCCGACAAACCCATTCAGGTATATCTGTACTCCAGTAGTGCCGGTATGAACACCTGGTATGACGATTTTGGAGTTGACCACCTTCCAGGCAACCCATCCATGACCCTAATTCCTCCTTTGGAGTTTCTGACTGACACGACCATTGTATCTACTTTTAATGGCGGAGCAGGTACTTTCGCACATGAGATCAATATCTGGGCTCTGACTTCGAAAACCAATACGATCAAATTGGATGGTCAAGCAATGACCGGTTGGAGAACCGTTCCGGGTAATACGAATTATTCCCAAAACACTTACCCTATCACGGCCGGAACCCATACCATCACCGCTCCGAGCAAGTGTTTCTCCGGCTACATGTATGGTATTGACGAGGCATTGGCCTACTTGTACCCTATCGGATATGACTACACACCGCAGAAGGATTCGCTTTTCCTGCTGGACAACTATGAGCAATATACCATTCACACGTCGGAGTGGAACCGTAAGGCCGTGAGCAATACGGAAGGCGGCTGGCACCTGGACAAAGTGCTGCAAAGCGACGACACGTATCTGCTGGACTCCATTTTCGTATGCGACAGCACGATTCTGAATTTCCCGATCAAGACGTACAATCCATGGTACAAGGTACGTTGGGAGATAGAAGGCTCTATCCAAGGCGCCGGCTATTTCGATCCGCAAGAACAATTTGCAGACTTGGTATCCCGTCCGCAGTTGGAACACCAATTCACGCTTCTTCCGGAGGAAATCAACAAAGAGCCGTTTGAGGACTTTGAGGTGCGCGGTATTCTGATCCGCAAGCCTATCTTCTGCGACATCCCGGAGGACAAATGGGAACGCGACACGTTCAACACCGTAGTGCGTGTCATGAGGCAGTACAACGACACGACATGGCGCGCAATCTGCGTCGGCGACACGGTAGAGTTCTTCCGCGATACGGTATGGAAAGTGAATCCGAGAACCATTACCGGAAAGCCTGTAGAGGGACAGGATTTCGTAATGCAGATCTCCATCTTCAACGACACTACCAATAACACCGGCAAGGGTCTCTATCAATACCATTTAGGCGCGCAGACGATCACGCGTTCGTACCTCTCATCCGGCGGTTGCGACTCGCTGAGCACACTCAAATTATTTGTCTGCTCTCCGTCCTTCGAGCACCGGGATACTGTCATCTGCCAGGACGGCAGAGGGCGACTGAGTTATGGCGAGTTCTTCAAGAACTATAACAACAGCGCCAGATGGCCGCTAGGCGATACTGTGCTTCTCGACACGATCCGTGCGAAAGACTGTATGCGATCTCCCGAATGGCAGGAGTTTGCGCCTCATTGCCCCACTTTCAACGGTTGCGACTCGGTACTGGAGTTGCATCTGGTAGTCAAAGAGGTTGTGAATAACACAGACCGGGAAAATGTCTGTATGTCGCAGTTGGCAGAAATGGGCGGTGTCTTTGTATGGAAAGAGAAAGACAGTGAACGCATCCTCGGCAGATTCAACCCGGATACGATGACACTGGACTCGCAGTATATTTACCGAAAAAACTTCAAGTACACGGAATGCACCGATTGTCCGCCAAGAGGATGCGATAGTGTTCGTAACACCTTGCGTCTCCAGTTCGTCAGTGATGACGACAAATTCAATACGGTTCATGTGTGCCAAGGTGAAATATACACCTATTACAACCAGACCAATCCCAATGCACGCATTAATTTCGACTCGCGCGGCAAGCTTTGCAACACCCCTTATCTGGAGACGCTTACGGTGGTGGTTAATGGAAAGGATGAAGATGGACGTACCATTGAGATGTGCCGGTTTAAGGATTTCGTTACTTTCTATATCGATACGGTTTACAAAGACCAGATGAGTTATGACACGATTTGTTGGACGCCAGGTGTCGATGGTCAGACCTATCAATGGGAGACAGCAGCGACCCACCCGGACTATCAGGCCATCCCTGTTACCCGCGAAGGTAAATTTACTTATACAGACGTACGGAAGACCAAGGTGACAAACTGCGACTCTATCTGTGTGCTTGAACTGACCGTAAGCAAGCCTTATGAGATACCGACAAGGGCGGAAATATGTGATAACAAATCCTTCACATGGCAGGACACCCTGTTCTACGGTGTTAACTACACCGGCGACAAACCGGCGAAGAGCAAACAAGTGAGCGGTCCTGTTTACAAGTCGCGTAAAGATACTGTCTCACGATATGGCTGCGACTCTACTCTGACGCTCACATTGACCATTTGGGACACTTATGTTGCCGATCGCAAGGACACCGCCATCTGCGCCAACGAGAGCTATAATTTCTTCGGCACGGTATATAATACGACAGCCAATCCATGGAAGGCCGACACCATCTATGAATTGAAGAAAAACGTACCATCCATCCACGGCTGCGACAGCGCGGTATTGCACTATGTGACCGTTTATCCTATTTATTTAGATGAATGGGAGGAGCCCGATACCATCTGCCAAGTACTGGACGGCACGGCATACTACGTATGGGAGGGCGCAGACCATGCGGAATGGAACAACAGACATCTGCAGAGAATCAATAATGCCGGTTCGTATGACCTAGTGGACCATCTGACCACGAAACATGGATGTGACTCTATCATCCACCGCAAGCTGGTCGTACTGCCGAGTTATAATCCTACTTTCTCGCGAACGATGTCTAGCGAAGACACCATCCATTGGGAAAGACGCATCTATGCCGGAAGTATGGCTGTTTTCGACAATCCTGATCAGTTACCGGTTATCGTCTATACGGGTCAGGGACCTATCGTTGATTCTCTGACGACAACCCCTGTCGGCACTCATTACTGCGACTCTGTCCGAATTTTGGATTTGAAGGTTGGTCAAGTCTTCCGCGACACCACTTATGATGCCACCTGCGCCAACTGCGGTAGTTATAAATGGGTGCTCACCAGCCCGATAACAGGCGCAAACACCATTATTGAGATCACCGATCTTCCTGCGGCAAACGAGACCCGCACGTACTACGACAGCCTGAAAACGGCTCTCAATTATGACTCTATCTACGTGCTGCGGCTGACAGGCTATGAGAGTCATGAGTTCCAAGCCGACGGCGAAGTGTGTCAAGGCGATGAATACCTCTGGACAGACCATATGCCGTCGCCTACCGGCGTCGAGCACCGGCTTTTCCATAACGGCCGGCCGATTACGGAGATACCGACCGGTCAGCACGGTCTTATCCAGATAACAGACTCCATGCTGACCAATGCGGTTGATTTCGTCAATCCCAAGACAGGGGCTGTCAAACCTATCCGATGCGACAGTGTCTGGACGCTGAGTCTGACTATTCATCCTACCTACAACAACCGCTATGTGGGTCTGACGGATCCTGTATCCATGGCATCGAATGACACCGTCTCGCATTTCACACAGCCGAAGACCCTCTTTGTGGGATATGACTTCGATTTTGATGCAGCAGGCACCTCTCCGGCAGAGTTGGAGCGGAACTACGAACGCGTAGTCTATATCGCCCGATCAGAAGGTACAAGCCATTATGATTCGGTGGTAAACAGATCGCAGTACGGGTGCGACAGCGTGCATTACGTACAGATCAATATCTGCGAGGTGAAATTCACTATAAAGCGCGACTCTATCGGAGACAACTATCCCGCCGAGGCATGGTCGTTCGGCGGCAATACAGCAGGAAGACGACACACTCAAGAGCTGCTCACCGCAGAGCTCTTCCATTCGTATGACAACGGTATACCGGTTGACTACTCCGTGAAGAGCGGTCGCACCGTGCGCGAGTATTTCTTTATCGACACCCTGCAGACAGCAAACGGCTGCGACTCTATCGTACATGACTCCGTATGGGTATTCCCGACGTATGAGTTCCATTTCGACACAGCAGTATGCTCCAACACACGCTATGACTGGCGCGTACTGACCAAACTGAACGAGCAGCGGACAGGTGTCTATTACGACTCCGTGAACTATCAGGTCGGGACGCATGTCTTCGACTCGGTGTATGTGCTTAATCTGGATGTTATGCCGTCCGGCTACTGGCAGTATGACACTATACTCTGTATGAACGATACGATATGGTGGCATTACAAGAAGGTTTTCTATCGTCCAGGCGGACTGACTTATGTGGAAGCGGACTACAAGGACGGATCAAGTCCCTGCGGCGAGAAACACCATCTGGATCTGACATTCATGCCTTATTATGGTCCTTCGCTCGTTGAATACGACACTATCTGTCAGGACGATCCGTATCGCTGGATCAGTCCGGGCGAGACGAAAGAACACACCGAAGCGGTGTGTGACGGCCATGGCAGAAGGATCACCTCTATCCCCACCGACGAGCCCGGAGAATATATCTATTACGACAGTCTGAAAACCAAATCGTGCGGTTGCGACTCTGTCTATACGCTTCATCTGGTGGTCAGACCGGCATACCATTTCTATACCGACACGGCGATCTGTACGGGCGACGAGTTCGAATGGATAGTCAAGGACAAAGACGGCAATGATTACACCAACGGCAAGACCTATGTATCGGATGTCACGACCCATTTCTACGACACTATAGCAGGCTATACGCCGGAAGGATGCGACTCCACGTATTACCTCCATGTCTTCGTAGATCAGCCGTATGAGATCCACATAGACACTACGGTTTGCTACGAGAACGGACATTTTGAGTGGAGAGGCGACCATGGTGTAGTCAACTACGATGATTTGGTAGCCGACTCGCATAACTGGTCGGAACCGCAATCATTCTTCGATACGCTGCGCACCAAGACCACCCTCGGACAATGCGACTCCATCCGGTATCTGCATCTCACGATAGCGCCAAGTGCCGATTCGGCATGGGTGGATACGATATGCGTAGGAGAGACATACCGTCTCTTTGAGAACGAATACACCGAGGCGGGAGAGTATCATGTAACCCATCCTAACGCATGGGGATGCGAAGTGAACTATCATCTGACGCTCCGCGCTATCCCTCCCACGCGCGTTACGCTTGCGCCCGAACCTGTTTGTATCAATGAAGCAGGACAAGATTTCACCTACACTATCCGATATACCTATTCCGGCGAGTTCCAACCGCTCAGTTATACCATCCGGTATGACTCCCTCGCACAGAAAGCCGGTTTCGAGGACCAAGAAAAGATAGATATGCAGGACGGGCTTGTAGCCGGCACAGAATATGAGCTATACATCCCTACTCCGCGCATTGACGTAAAGGAGAAATACCCGAGACCCGACCATTATCATGCTACTATCGCCTTCGAGAACGGAGTCTGTCTGTCCGACAGCCTTATGACTTTCCCGATGGAGATCACCATGAGTTATCCGAACTGGCTTCTGGAGCAGCGTCACGGAGATGTCATAGCTATCCTCAATGACACGTACAACGGAGGATATACATGGACTGAATATCAGTGGTACGAAGGCGACTCCATGCTTATAGGCCAGACCAGACCATACCTCCATATCCCGACGGGTCTGACGCCCGGCGCTTACTATCATGTCGAACTCACACGAACCGACGAGACAGAGGCATTCCCGACATGCGAGATACAGGCAGTGGCGAACCCGATCAACAATGATTTTGCTCCTACAATGGGTTACCTGTCCGTCACACCTACTTGTGTAGTTACAGGGCATCCCGTCATTTATATCCTCTCGCGCAAAGACGGCACTTATCGCGTCACCGCGGCGGACGGGCACCTCGTTTCAGACGGTGTATTCCGAGCAGATGTGACCGAACTATCCTTGCCGGCTGTGACAGGTATGTATATTGTCCAACTATGGTCCAACGACACGCCGGAGGAACCCTATAGAGCTATTAAAGTATTAGTAAGAGAACAATGTCCCAACTGCGATCCATCATCCTTCTAACCCTCTGCCTTTTATGCCTATCACCGGCAAATGCCCAGAGGCGCTACTCGGCCAATGAAAGGCACGAGAAGGAATTGGCGTCCCAACGCGGATTCTCTACCAAAGACGTAGAGAACCAGACCGACGTGCTCTTCGGTCTGCATGCTTCGCAATACTCGGGTTCGCATCATCTCATCGGCTTCTCGCTCGAAGGCTCATGGAGTTCCTTCGCCAGCAACATGCCGTCGGCAAAGATCACTCCCGGAGGAGGCGCTGCAGGATTCCATTTGCTCTATGAGTTCCAATACAGCGGGTTCATCCTTCAGACCGGTCTGGGAGTAGCCTACCAGCGCGTCTTCACAGGGGTAGCGGATACGGCGATATATCATGAACATATGACCGACACATGGTCTTCCATCAACCCTGTTGACTTCACCCTCAAGCATGCATTTACAGGCAGAAGGGACATGTCCCAGCAAGCCTACGGCCAGATTCCTCTATACCTCGGTTCCTATTTCTTCGGTTCACAAGGTATAGGCTATTTCCTCGCAGGCGTGCATGCCAACTATGCTTTCTGGGGTAACACGCGGCAGAACATGCTCGGCACCACAACAGGCAAGTATGAGCGCTATGTGGGCATCTTCGAGGAAATGGACAACCATGGCTTCCGAAAGGACGTACCTATCGAGCGTTTCGGAGATCAACTGAAGTTCAAATTCGATCTTATGGCTCACGCCGAGATAGGATATGAGTACAACACCCGTCAGTCCGCCAAAGACTACCGTTTAAGGCCTGCAGACCGGCTTGACGGCAGAATACGCGTAGGTGCTTTCATCGATTTCGGAATGCTCAATATCTGCCCGGGAACCAAAGGTGCGTTCTATCATCTCCCCACGGAGACGATCTACGATTTCTCCACCTACCGGATGGATCATATCTTCTCCACGGAGGATGCCAAACGTTTCTGGACCCGCAACCTCTTTGTCGGCGTCCGCGTCACCTTCCTCTTCGGTTTCCAGCCGGAAGAACACTGTATCCTCTGCGACCCATGGCGCCATTAACTCTCACGGAACTATGCGGCCTTATCGGCGAAGCGTTAGAAGAATCACTTGCTCCGTCGTACTGGGTAAAAGCCGAGATTTCCTCCCTCTCCGAACGGGGCGGACACATGTACCTGGAACTAGTGGATGCCCCCTCTTCCCGGGGACGCGGAACCGCCAAGATGCGGGCTACGTGCTGGGCCGGAAACAAAGAGATGCTTCTGGCGTATTTCGAGTCCGAGACGGGTCAAGCTCTGCAACCCGGCATGTCGGTTTTAGTGGAAGTCGAGATTCAATGGCATGCCGTATACGGCCTCAGCCTCTCTATTATCGGTATTGATCCCTCTTATACGATCGGCGACATTGCGCGCCGTCGTCAGCAGACGATAGCCCAACTGAAAGCCGACGGACTACTCGATGCGCAGCAGTTGTTGCCCCTCCCTACACTCATACGCCGTATAGCGGTTATCTCATCGCCACAGGCAGCCGGCTACGAAGATTTCAAACACCAACTGGATGCCTCGCCCTATCATTTTGAGACCACACTTTTTGCCGCGACCATGCAAGGCGAGACCGCCGAGAAATCCATCCTCGCCGCTTTGGACGAAACAGTCCGAGCAAACGAACAAATGGCCAATGGCTTCGAGTGCGTCGTCATCATCCGCGGCGGTGGCGCCACAACTGATCTCTCTTGTTTCGACAACTATACCCTCTGCGCCGTCTGTGCCCAGTTCGAACTGCCTGTTATCTCGGGCATCGGGCACACCCGGGACATCTCTATCTTAGACCTTGTTGCGCATGAATCGCTCAAGACCCCTACCGCCGTAGCGGAATGGCTCATCCACCGCCTGGACGAGCAGGCTGCACGGATAGAGAACCTCTTCCTACGGTTAGCCGGAACGGCAGAGAAACAGATTCTCATTCGCCGGCATCGGATCGAACTGCTGGAACAACGCCTCGCTGCGTGCAATCCCGAACGTATCTATCGCATGGGATACAGTCTGCTGACGAGGAACGGAAAAATCGTCCGCTCTATAGCAGATATACAACCGGGCGACATCGTCACTTCACACCTCTCCGACGGATCAATAGACCTCACTCCCATCCATGGCTAAACGCGACCGGCATATTCTGGCAGGGGAGCAGCGAGTTGGTGCTGTGATTCTCTTTGCTATCGCTCTGGGTATCTGGCTTTTCTTCGCTATCACCGGTACTCCACAACCAACTCCTGAGGCTAAGCCAACCAAAAAATCCTGGGCCGAACGCAAAGACTCCATCCGTCAGGCAGACTCCATGCGCTATGTGCAGTGGAAAGAGGCACGCGAAGCGCGTTATGACTCTGTCAAGCGTGCGCTGGACGCCCGCCACGAAGAGTATAAAGCGGAACTGGAACATTGGTATGACTCCGTGCGGAAAGCCGACTCCCTTTGGAAGGATTCAGTAGGCATTCATTTTGTCCGTTCCATCAAAAAAGATACTATTCTCGACCTTAACCATTGCGACACGACGGAACTGCAATTCATCCGCGGTATCGGGTGCTATACGGCACTGCGAATCATCGAATATCGAGAGCGATTAGGCGGCTATTACAGTCCCTCTCAACTAACCGATGAGCCATTCTCAAAACTCTCTTTGGACACTCTTCTCCGCCATTTCACAGCGGACAGCCGCGATATACAACTTCTCCCGGTCAACACCCTCTCCGCCTCGGAGCTGGCGAAACATCCGTACTTGCGGTACGAGCAGGCGAAGGCTATTTATACTCTTCGCAGGAAACGCGTCCGTCTCACAAATATAGACGAACTCTCTTCGCTACCTGAACTAACCGCTTCCGACCTTCTCCGCATCGCCCCATACCTCTCTTTTGAATAGCCAAACAGACGTTTTCAAAAAATGGGAACTCGTAATTGAGTCGTAAATGAGTCGTAAATGAGTCGTAAATGAGTCGTAAATGAGTCGTAAAAGTTCACTCGACAAGACCACGATGTGGCCGCGACCTTACCGATAGGTAACAGATGCAAAGACCGGGAAAAATCGTTCTTCGGGGCGATTTTTCTGTTTCCAGACACAATTTTTTCGATTTTTATTTGCATATATCAGAAAAAAGTCGTAAATTTGCAAGGTTTTTAGTTTTTGCATTCAAATGAAAAGAAATATAGCCATAATCGCGGGAGGCGACAGCAGCGAACATGACGTGTCGCTCCGTTCCGCAGCCGGTTTGTACTCCTTCATGGACAAGGAGCGGTACAACATCACTATCGTGCGGTTGCACGGCAAAGAATGGGTAGCCTACCCCCACCCGCTTCCTGAAGGGAAGGGAGTAGAGGAATACTTCGCATCCAGTGAGACTTGTCCTATAGACAAGAATGATTTTTCTTTTACGCGCGGGGGCGTGAAGCATACGTTCGATTTCGCGTATATCACCATTCATGGAACCCCAGGAGAGAACGGACTGCTCCAAGGCTATCTGGAGATGATGCGCATACCGTATTCGTGCTGCAACGTACTCGCCGCCGCGCTTACGTTCAACAAATACACCTGCAACCACTATCTTGCACCCTTCGGATTTAACATCGCCAAGAGTGTATTGCTACGGAAGGGAGTACAGAATACAGAGTACAGAACACAGACCGATTCAGAGGAATGGGACGCCAAGGCTATCATCAACAAAGTAGGTCTGCCGTGTTTCATCAAGAGCAACGTAGGCGGCTCTTCTTTCGGCTGCACGAAAGTGAAGACGGAGGAGGATGTTATTCCGGCTATCAATCGCGCGTTCCAAGAGGGCGACGAAGTAATCTGCGAGGCTTACATGAAAGGTACGGAAGTGACCTGCGGCGTCTATAAGACCAAAGACAAAGCCGTAGCGTTTCCTATTACCGAAGTGGTGACGAAGAATGAGTTCTTCGACTACGACGCCAAATACAAAGGCCAAGTGGACGAGATTACGCCAGCCCGTATCCCCGATGTTCTCCGCGACAAGATCCAAGCAGAGACCCTGCGTATCTACGACATCATCGGAGCCAACGGCATCATCCGCGTAGACTGGATCATCACAGGTATGCGCAATACCGAGGACTATGTCGATCCGGTTGAAGACATGAGCAAGATTCAGATCAACCTGCTGGAAGTGAACACCACTCCGGGTATGACCGCTACCAGTTTTATCCCGCAACAGGTGCGCGCAGCAGGACTCGACATCAAAGAGGTGTTGACGGACATTATTGAGAATTGAGAATGATAGATATAAACAAAGCGATAGAAGCCCTGAACTGGGACAAGGAGCCTCGGGGATTGTATGAGCCGATCGAATACACGCTGGCTTCTGGCGGCAAGCGTCTGCGGCCTACTCTCGCCCTGACGGCAGCCGAACTCATCGTCAACGGCGGTCTCATCAACGGAGACGCCATCGACCAAGCTCTGCCGGCTGCGCTGGCCTTGGAGGTATTCCATAACTTCACCCTCCTCCACGACGATGTCATGGACCGCGCTACCGTTCGCCGCGGACGTGAGACAGTACATGTCAAATGGAATGACAACACCGCCATCCTCTCCGGCGACCAGATGCTCATCGAGGCATACAAACTGCTGTCGGACGTGCCGGCAGACAAACTGCCCAAAGTGCTCAAATGGTTCAATGAGATGGCTACCGGCATCTGCGAAGGGCAGCAACTGGACGTTGATTTCGAGCACGCGAGCCAAGTCTCCATTGAGGACTACATGCATATGATCGAGCTCAAGACCTCCGTACTGCTGGCATACGCCATGCGCATCGGCGGATATATCGCCGGAGCCAACGAAGCCCAGCAAGAGGCGCTATACCAATACGGTCTGCATATAGGTCTCGCCTTCCAGATTCAGGACGACATCCTTGATGTATATGGCGACCCGAAGACCTTCGGCAAGGCCATCGGCGGAGATATCTGCTGCAACAAAAAGACCATTCTCCTCATTACAGCCTTGGAAACGGCTGATGCAGAAAGCAAAGCCGAACTGCTGCAATGGATGATGAAACAATGTACGAAGGAAGATGTACAAAGTACAAAGGAGAAAATAGAAGGCGTGACCGCGATATACGACCGCCTCGGCGTTCGTAAGGCGTGCGAAGACATCATGGAACAACAAACGTCTCTCGCCCTCGCGCAACTCGACCGACTACCGCAGAATAATGCCACAGAACGTTTACGCGAGTTAGCCGAGAAACTGGCTACACGCAAATCATAAATACCCAAATCGTAAATACTTTATGCCTTATCGTCGATTACCCAACACGGACTTAGCTCGCCTGCATGCTCTCCAAAATGCCATACAGCGTGCGCAGACTGCGGACTACACCGAGCAGGTCATCCCGTACAAAGTGCTGAGCGAGGCACAACGGTTCCTTGTGTCCTTTGAGAACGTCGTGATGCAATCAAAAGACAACTACAAGACCTCCGTCAACGCCAACAAACAATACCGGCACATTGTGCAGAACGCACGCATGTACATTTCGCATTTCATCCAAGTGCTGAATCTCTCTGTGATTCGTGGAGAAATCAAGAAAGAGCAGAAACTGCTCTACGGTCTGGATCCTCACCAGCACGTGGTGCCTGATTTATCTACCGAAGAGTACCTGCTCGAATGGGGACAGAAAATCATCGAGGGAGAGCAGAAACGCATGGCGAACGGCGGATTCCCGATCTATAATCCCGCCATCAACAAGGTGAAAGTGCACTATGATATCTTCTGCGAGCACCAGCGTCAACACACCTTCCATGTACAGAACAGCGAACGGGTGCACGGCGACCTCGAACCCTTGCGCACGCAAGCAGACGAGATAATACTGAATATATGGAACCTCGTGGAGGATTTCTATAAAGACGAACTGCCCTATGCCAGAATGATGAAATGCCAGATGTACGGCGTCATCTATTATTACCGGAAGGGCGAAAGCAAACTCTCGGCCGAGCGCGACCGAGAGTTAAAACGGATACAGGACAGCCAGCCCACTATCCAATGGTCAGCTGAGGAGTAACAATGCGGTCCATCTTAGGCTCACGGAGCATATGCGGGATATCATGTTTCTTCAACTGGAAAGAATAGCATACTCCGACCTTTTTGGCATGCAACTGACGAGACAGGAATCTATCGTAGTAGCCTCCTCCGCGGCCTATACGATGGCGATGCTGGTCAAACACCACTCCTGGCACGATGATCAAATCAATCTGCCCATGGTAGGTCTCCGTCTGAGGCTCCGGAACGCCCAAACGCCCTTTGCGCATCATGTCCTCGCCGTCATAAGGACGAACCTCCATCGAGTGACGATGGGTTACCGGCAACAAAAATAATTTTTCGCCCGCATACTTGGCGAGCAACGGACGAAGGTCCACCTCGTTATGTATCGGGTAATAGAGCAAAACCGTATGCGCATCACGGAAAGCAGACATCTGCTCCAATTGAGCGATGATCAGAGCCGACTGCTCCGCTACCTGGTCCTGACTCATTATGCGACGCTGCTGCTCTACTATTGCGCGAAGAGCGCTTTGTTCCCGACGGATACGATACCACGGGAACCACATTTTGAAATCATGTATTTGAGCCTCAAATAACATAAGACTATTTAGTAATTTATAATTTGTAACATGTAACTTTACCTTTGCGGCGGCAAAGGTACAAAAAAAAAACGAAATGCGCAAGTATTTGAACATAATAATAGGTATTTTCACTATTTTTCTCGCCTCCTGCGAAGGATCGGGCACTACCACCGCGCCTTCTTCCGTAGCCAAACTAACAGCGTTCTCGTTTGCGAAAGTCGATTCGATGCCCGGTTTGGCAGCAGCCGTATTCACTGTAGAAGAGAGACTGGACACCGGACTGGTATGGAACAAAGACTCTATCCTTTTCGGAACTCGTATCGACTCCGCTGTCCCCCGTTTCACCTTCGCCGCCACGCCCGGCGCCGCATGGATCACTATGCCGGATACGACGGTGCGCATTTCCGGCTACGACACACTTGATTTTACCAAACGACCTATTTATCTCGCTATCCGCTCACAGGACAACTCGACGCTGAAGACCTACGAGATACGCGCCACAGTGCATCAGGTAGATCCCGATCTATACACATGGACCCGGCTTACTGACGCCGTCTATCCGGTTGACGACAGCGAGCAACGGGTGGTAGAGATAGGTTCCAACTTTGTAATGATGGTCTCCAATGGTTTTGAACTGCGGGCATATGCTTCACCTGACGGCGCAGAATGGACTGACCTTGGCTCTCCATCCGGACTGCCGGCAGGTACGCGTGTGCGGCAGATAATAAGCGACGGCAGTACCTTATATTATGGTCAGGGGAACACTATCTATACCTCAACCGACGCCACAGCATGGACGGCTCACGCTGTATCAGAAAACGTAGTTACCATGTTGCTTTATTGGAATAAAAAGGTATGGGCTTTGGTAGGAGAAGACGAGCAATATGAGTTAGCAACGTATGCCGACGGTGCCCTTACCCTCAGCGGTTTGCAGCCATCAGGAGAATTCCCCGTCAGCGATTTCGCCGCCGTCTCTTTCCATAGCGCCAGCGAGAGAGAAAGAGCCATGATCATAGGAGGTTTTGCCGAGAACGGACGTGCGCTTAACACACGATGGAATTTGGAATACTCACGCCATATTCCCGAGAACGGAGGATACCGCATTGAGGAGTTCTCAATCGACAGACCATCCTTCAAAAGTCTGACGGGAATCTCTGTTATTAATTATAACGGTCAACTGCTCCTGTTCGGCGGAGTGGACGACAAGATGACCTACCTTGGACGGGACATCCTCTATTCCGAGGACGAAGGACTGACCTGGCTTCGGGCAGATACGACGAAAAACAGGCTGCCCGATACCTACCAGGCACGGCAGAAACAAAGCGCAATCGTGCGCGATAAAGATATCTATATCTTCGGCGGACAGGACGGCTCTACCACCTATAGTGACGTATATCGAGGCCGCCTGAACTCCATTGGCTGGGAGAAGTAAGGACAAAGACCTCTTCGCTCGAAGAAAGAATCAAGCAACTGACTAACAAACTAAAATATACACAATTATGACTATTAAAGATTACAAATTCGCCGGCAAGAAGGCGATTGTACGTGTGGATTTCAATGTACCACTGGACGAAAACGGTAAGATTACAGACGACACCCGTATCCGCGGTGCGCTGCCGACTCTCAAACACATCCTCAACGAAGGCGGTGCGCTCATTATCATGAGCCACATGGGCAAACCGAAAGGCAAAGTACAGGCTAAATTCAGCCTCAGCCAGATCGTTGACGCAGTAGCCGCTGCACTCGGACGCCCTGTTCAGTTCGCAGAGGATTGCGCCAAAGCTCAAGACAAAGCAGCAGCACTCAAACCGGGAGAGGTACTTCTCCTCGAGAACCTCCGTTTCTATCCGGAAGAGGAAGGCAAGCCTGTAGGAATCGAGAAAGAAGATCCAGCATACGAATCCGCCAAGAAAGAGATGAAAGCGCGCCAGAAAGAGTTCGCCAAGACCCTTGCTTCTTACGCAGACTGCTATGTCATGGATGCTTTCGGTACTGCACACCGCAAACATGCTTCTACGGCAGTCATCGCAGACTACTTCGATGCAGACAACAAGATGCTCGGTTTCCTCATGGAGAAAGAGGTAGCAGCCGTTAACGCCGTACTGGGCGATATCAAACGTCCGTTTGTTGCTATCATGGGCGGTTCGAAAGTTTCTTCGAAGATCGGTATCATCGAGAACCTGCTGGGCAAGGTGGACAAACTGATCCTCTGCGGCGGTATGACCTATACCTTTGCAAAGGCTCACGGCGGCGAGATCGGCGGTTCTATCGTAGAGCTCGACAAACTGGATGTAGCGCTGGGTGTTGAGGAGCTGGCAAAGAAGAACGGCGTAGAGCTCGTACTCGCTCCGGATGCTATCTGCGCAGACAGTTTCAGCAACGACGCCAACAAGAAGATTTTCCCGTCCGACGCAATTCCCGAGGGATGGCAAGGTATGGACGCAGGTCCTGAGGCACAGAAGAAATTCGCTGCTGCTATCAAGGGTGCAAAGACCATTCTCTGGAACGGTCCTGCCGGTGTATTTGAGTTCGATAACTTCTGCGACGGCAGCCGCGCTATCGGTCTCGCTATTGCAGAGGCTACCAAGAACGGTGCTTTCTCCCTCATCGGAGGTGGTGACTCCGTTGCCTGCGTCAATAAGTTCGGCCTCGCAGACCAAGTATCGTATATCTCTACCGGCGGCGGAGCACTTCTCGAAGCCATCGAGGGCAAAGTACTCCCAGGAGTAGCTGCTATCAAAGGAGAATAATTTATAACTCACAATTTAAAATTCGCAATTACAATGGAAGTTGTAGGTAAGATAATTCAAGTATTGCCCGCACAGGAGGGCATCGGCCGTAATGGTAACCCTTGGAAAGTACAGCCGTATGTGCTGGAAACCCTTGACCAATATCCCCGCAAGGTGCATTTCGAAGTATTCGGAGAGGACCGCATCAAACAAAACCCTTGCGATCTGGACCAACTCGTTACCGTCTCTTTTGATATTGAGAGCCGCGAGTTCAACGGCCGTTGGTACACCTCTATCCGTGCCTGGAAGATTCAGCAAGGCGACATGACACAAGCCGGTGCTGTTCCCTCTGCTGCGCCTGCAGCAGCTCCGGTAGCAGCCGCTCCGGCCGCTCCGGCTGCCCCTGCAGCCCCGGCGAACGTGGACCCGTTTGACGCTTCCGCCGGAGACGGCACCAGTGACCTTCCCTTCTAATGAGACGGTGGGTTAAAATACTGCTTCTTTTATTCTTGCTGGCAGGTGGCGCAATAATATGCGCCATCCGCTGGCAAGCATGGTTTGGCATGCCAGCCGAACCTCATTGGAATGGAGAGACCATAGACTATGTCTTTCCGACCTTTGAACAGGACACCACCCCTCAGTCACTCGACATCCTGGTACTCGGAGACATTCACAATCAACTTACACGTGCCGACTACGACACGCTAGCCCTCCGTCTTCCGCAAGCCGATTTGGTAGCGCAGACCGGAGACTGGATGGAACGGGGACAAGTGTATTACCGCCAATTACTGCTGCGGGAATGGAGCAACAGCCGGTTATATGGGATGCCGGCAATAGTTTGCCCTGGCAATCATGAGTATTCCAAGGGGCTCCGCAAAACATTGTCGGATGCTTGGAGTGATACCTTTACTTATCCCCATAACGGGCCTGTTGGCGTGCCGGGGGCCAATTACTACATAGACATGCCCGATCTGCGGTTTGTCGTTATAGACACCAACCCGCTCGACCGGCTCGTCTATCTTACACGCACGGCCACATGGCTGGAAAAAATAATGAAAGAGGCAGGAAACAGGTATGTGGCAGTTATGATGCACCACCCTGTTCACTCAGCGGGCAAAGGCCGGGCGAACCCTCTTATCTATTCCGCTTTCCGCCATGCCTTAGGTCAAGCCGACCTTGTTCTCGCCGGTCACGACCATAGCTATATGCGCCATGCGCCGTTTGTGGTGCTCAATACGGCAGGAAAGCCCAAACCCCAACGCACCCATTTGCATGCCGAAGCAACCGACACCGTGCCTGTCTATGGCGTGATTCATATCTCAGATCCCGAATCAGAGAAATCATGTCTTCTATTCAAAGTATATCGCCTTGGCGATAACACATTGGTCGATTCCCTCTATGTTAGTCACGACTGACGCGATAGTATTGTCACTTCAGCCGCACTCGGACAAAGCGCACCTGCTTCACGCCTATACGCGCGCGGGTGGGCGCGTTAATTATATGGTGTACGGCATTGGAAAAAAAAATACATCAGGAAAATACAGTCCTCTTTCCATTTTACAGATTACAGCGGATGAAAGGGCCATCCGTACGGCACAGCTGGACTACGTACCGTCCACAACCATTACGGATCCGTTGAAACGCACAGTAGCGTTATTTATCAGCGAGGTGCTCTTCCATACACTCCGGCATCCTATGATTGACGAACCGATGTTTGATTTTCTTGTGCAAGCCATCCAGGACCTTGACCGAACAAGCGAACCTCAGAACTTTCATCTGCTATTCCTTGTAGAGTTTGCCGCCAAACTGGGATTTGCTATTCCAGAACCTAATAACTCGCTCACTTCTCTTCCGCTCACCAGAGTTGCACGACAAGAGCAGCTTCGCGCGTTGTGCGAATACATGGCAGAACATGTTGAAACCTGGCAAAATCCCAAGTCTCTTGATGTTCTAATGGAGGTTTTTGACTAAAAATGCAGTCAAAAGCAAAAAAGTTGCATTTTTTTTTGGTCAATTCAAAAAAAAGCAGTACCTTTGCATGCTTTTTCGATGTATAAACCCGTCCTCGTGAGAGGACCTAAATAGACAAAGACAATGAAACGTACATTCCAACCTTCCCAACGCAAGCGTCGTAACAAACACGGCTTCTTGGAGAGAATGACTACCGCAAATGGTCGTCGCGTTTTGGCTGCGCGCCGCGCTAAAGGTCGCAAGAAACTGACCGTAGCTGACGAAGGACGCCACAAATTTTAATGGAGTCAACTAGACAACACAAAATCGCTCGTCTTATCCAAAAAGACATGAGCGACATCCTTCTGCGATACGCGCGCACACTACAAGGAACACTGATTTCCGTAAGTGAAGTGCGCGTGTCGCCTGATTTGTCTATTGCGCATATCTACATCTCTATCTTCCCGCAAGATAAAGTAAGTGACACGATGGCGCTTATAGGCGAAAACACCCACCGTTTTCGCGGTGAACTCGGCACATTGGAGCGCCATCAATTGCGTATTATCCCCGAAATAGTCTTCCATTTAGACGAAACCATCGATCGGATGGAACGCATTGATGAACTGCTTCATGGCTAACTTCGAATTCCATATTGCTTGGAGATACCTTTTCTCAAAAAAAGGTCATAATGCCATTAATATCGTCTCGGGTATTAGTGCAGTTGCTGTTGGTGTTGTCACTGCAGCGATGATATGCGTATTGAGTGTGATGAACGGTTTCGGTGCGCTTGTAGAACACATGTTCTCTGAGTTCGATCCCGCATTGATGATTGTTCCAACTGCAGGACAGACTCTGCGCACAGATACCGAGCCTATTGCTTCTTTGTACGCGCGCGAGGACATTGAAGCCGTATCTATGCAACTGGAACAAACGGCTCTCATCCGGTATAAAGATCACCAGTTGCCAGCACGGGTTATGGGCGTTGATGACCTTTTCACCCGTACGGCGAATATAGACTCCATCATCACGGATGGTTTTTACTCGGTTTGGGACGGTGCTTTTGACAGAGCTGTTCTTGGGCGGGGGCTGGCGGCACAAATAGGGATCAATGCCCATTTTACCGGAGCACTTCATTTATATGCACCCGAACGAACGGAGAAAATCAACATGCTCCGTCCCGATAAGTCACTGCGACATGAACACGCTTTTATTGCCGGTACGTTCGCAGTAAACCAAGTGGAATACGACGACCAACTCATACTCGTCTCGCTTCCTTTGGCGCAGCGGCTTTTCGACTATGACGCACACACAGCTACTGCCCTTCGGATTCACCCGAAAGAAGGAGTGAAAATTTCGAATCTTAAAAGCCAGATCGCCTATCTGCTAGGGCAGGAGTACCGCGTACTGGACCGATACGAGCAACAGCAGGATTTCTTCCGTATCTTGCGGATAGAGAAACTGCTTACGATCCTTCTGTTGGTATTCATACTTATCATTGCCAGTTTCAATATTATCGGCTCGCTCTCGATGCTCATTATCGACAAGAGCGAAGACATCCGCATCCTCTCGCATATGGGAGCCGACGAAAGTACTATCCGGCGAGTTTTTCTTTTGGAAGGATGGTTCATTTCCTCACTCGGCACAATTTGCGGACTGGCGGCAGGAGTTTTGTTGTGTCTCGGGCAACAGCATTTCGGATGGCTCACCCTTGGTAACGGTGCCGAATATATTATATCCGCATATCCGGTACAGGTCTTGTGGTGGGACGTGCTTCTTGTAGCAGCAATCGTCCTGGCACTCGGTTTCGCTGCCGCCTATTATCCTTCCCGTAAAATCAATCTCGCATGAAGAAATATATCCTGATACTCGGCATCGTATTATTGTGCATAAGTGCATGCCGCCGCTACCAGCCGGCGCATTACCGCGGTCTGCCGCTGCAATATACTTCGGCTTACCAACAAACCTACGGTCATTGTTATGATTCACTGCCGGAGGTTGCTGTAGTAGCCCTGGATCTCTATTCAGAAGGCCTGGATCTGGATAAAAACAACGTCATCCGGGGCACAGGTTACAACCTGTATATATCTGATATTTTCGTTCCGGATTCATTGCTCGTTACCGGCGAATACAAGTCCGAAACAACGGCGGAAGCCTTTACTTTTCTGCCAGGGAAAGACTATGAAGGGACACCGCACGGCATGTATATTCTGAATATAGAGAAAGACAAAGTGATCCAAATACAGGTATTGGATTCAGGTTCGTTCGCCTATCGGAACGACAGCCTTCTTTTTACTCTCTATTACCGCAACGCTTACGGCGGAAAAGCGACTTACCAATGTTCCTTCACCGGTTCACTCCTGCCATGGCAAAAGAAATAAACAACAACGATCTGTTGCTGCGCGAGTATCATACTTACTTGCGTCTTGAACGAGGCTATTCACAGAACACCATCGATGGCTACGAGATGGATCTGGACAAGTTACTCGCATATTGCAAAGAACATGGAGTAGATTTTGTCAAGATGGATTTTGAACAGTTGCAAGATTTTATATTCGAGCAATTCAAAACTGTCAAATCCGAAGCAACTCAGGCACGTGTACTATCCGGTCTTCATGCCTGGTTCAGATTCCTGTTGTACAAAGATTACATTGACCAGGACCCGTCCGAACTACTTGAAGGACCGAAGAAATCCAAACATCTTCCTACAGTCCTGACTATTGAAGAAATAAATGCCATGATGGCGGCTATTGATCTCTCCTCCAATGAGGGGCATCGGAACCGGGCAATGATGGAGATGCTCTATGGAAGCGGTCTTCGCGTAAGCGAACTGGTGAATCTGCAACTGAGCAAGATATATCTGAACGAGCATTACATGCTGATAGAAGGAAAGGGAGCCAAACAACGCCTTGTGCCCATTTCCCCCGTTGCCGAAGAGTGGTTCGGATATTGGATGCAAGAACGGTCCGCTTGGCCTGTCAAGCCCGAAGCCAAAGATTTCGCCTTTGTTAATCGCTATGGGCGTCCGCTCACACGGGCTATGGTTTTTACTATCGTACGGAACCTCTGCGCTGATGCCGGTATTATCAAAACGGTCAGCCCGCACACTTTGAGGCACTCTTTCGCCACACATTTGTTACAAAACGGAGCAGACTTGCGGGTCATACAGCAACTACTCGGTCATGAAGATCTTGCTACCACGGAGATTTACACACATCTCAACATACAAGACCTGCGCCAAGCCGTTCTCCAATACCATCCGGCGAACAAGGAAGGAAAATGAGAAAAATAAAGGAATGATGAAAGAAGAGAAAAGGCATATTACTTGGTTTCGAGGATTAATAGTCCTTTCTTTTCTCATTTTTAATGTCTCCTTTCTGAACGCTGTTGAAACAATTATCGTTGGCGAGATTGTCAATGAGACTACAGGTGAAGTTATTCCGAATGTCAACATCCATTTTCGCGGCACCAAGATCGGTACCACTTCCGATGAAAACGGCTCCTATGCGCTTCGCGTTGACATGAACGCAAAGAGTCAACTTGTCTTCTCTGCTGTCGGCTATTACACCCAACGGTTTGACATAGAGCCAGGTACGATGGCAGGACTACAAGTAGCCCTACGGGAAAAAGTAGCAACACTGACAGAGGTTGTAGTCGCACCGAATGAGAACCCGGCGCTCGAACTACTGCGCCAAGTACGCGCTCATCGGCAAGAAAACGACCGGACGCTGCACCCCGAATCGGCTTTCACTGCTCATCGCGAACAGACCCTCTACGTCTCGCATATCACCAAACGGCATCTGCGTCGTGCTCTATGGCGGAGTCTGCAAGACGGGCTTATCGCGCAAGAAGACTCCACCTATATTTTACCTCTTTATCGGGAGACACAATCCTTCCGGTTGACCGGGCATGAAATGATTCCGGCTAATGACCAACGCACGCAGGCACTTATACTATCCACGACTGACTATTCCTCCCTTATCGGAGGGGAAGGGAATTTAAATTTCTACGCTCCCTCCGTCTCGATCATGGGGCATGCCTTCCTTTCGCCGCTTGCTTCAGGAGGTAACTTATATTACCGTTATTATCTAGAAGGGGCAGACACAATTCATTTCCGCACCCGCAACCCGTTCTACGCCACTTTTAACGGCGAACTGGTCATTGACACAGTTACCTTCGCTCTACGTTCCATAAAGGCCTATGTTCCGGCAGAGGTAGCTGTGAACTACGTCAATACACTGCATATATCCCAAACGCTCGCGCCGGACAATACGATTGCTTCCGAACATATCTCTGCACTACTCGATTTTAGTATCAAGACAGAAAAAGCCGGTACTGTTTTCCCTACCTTGCTGCTCACAACCTCTCTCAAGAATCCTGACGCACAGGCGATAATGAGCAATCATGACAGTTTATTCGTTTCTGAAGAATTGCCCTACAATGAGAAGAGCGAGTTATCACTAAGTATAGCAGACTCATTGCCAATCATTCGGGTCGCGAAATGGTTTGCGACTATAGCGACAACGGGTTATATTCCTACCGGTACACCTGTCGATATCGGTCATATTGAAGAAATACTACAGGTCAACAACCATGAAGGTGTACATATCGGTTTGCCTTTCCGCACGAACGAGAAGATATCAAAGGTCGTCAGTCTGGAAGCCTCAGTAGGATATGGTATCAAAGACCGAAGTCCCAAAGGGATGGGGCGAATCTCCATCAAACTCCCCACGCCTCGTATAAACACCTTGCAGATCGAATATAACGACCGTTATGTTTGGTCAGAAGTAGATGATTTCGACCGCTTGCTACGGGAGAACTCTGTGGGATGGGGAAACTTCGATTTTACCTCTTATGCATTTGAGGCTCTCAAACGTGATTCGCTATGTGTCAACACCGCATTGCGCCAACGGCAGCTCCAACTCCATTGGTTTGCCGATTGGACTCCACACTTGGAGACACATGCCTATGTACGCGCAGGATGGCAAGACGGCTATGCATATCAATCGCTATCAGCTATCGCACGGTTGTCATGGGGAGAACGCAAATACGACGGTTATTTCATGCGTAGGTACGCCTATTCGGCAAAATACCCCATTCTCTACCTCGGTTTCGAAACGGGACATTGGGATAAAGGTCTATATGCCCACTTGCGCCTTATGCTCGTCCAGCATGCGAATCTGGGCATGGGCGGCATGCTTTCTTACGCGCTCCAAGCCGGAACGCTTTTTGGACGTGTACCGAGTACGTTGCTATGGCAAGCGAATGCCAACCAAGGCTATGCCTACGACCCGTATCGCTTCACATTTCTGCACGGCAGACAAATGCTGGCTGACAAATATGTCACATTGCAAACCGAATGGAACGGTCATGGCATTCTCTTTAATCTTATCCCGGGTATCAGGTGGCTCCATCTGCGCGAACTGGTAGAAGCCAAGATCGCCTACGGCTATTTATCCCAAGAATTACCGACATATACATCTCCGCACAATTTATATGCAGAGGTCGGTGTCGGTATCGGTAATATACTCCGCGTGTGTGATCTCTACTCTGTCTGGTCTTTATCGCCGGAAATTCAGTGGGGGATGCGCTTCCGCATTCATTTAGGGCTATGATGGTATGATTTTTGTAGCATCAAAATTGGAAATAAAACATTAAAAACAACTATAATTTATGGCAGAAAAGAAATTAATGCGCTCTTCCAATAAGATTTTGGCAGGCGTTTGCGGCGGTATCGCCGAGTATTTTGACGTAGATCCCACCTTGATTCGTGTGATCTATGCAATCTTAGCAGTATTTACCACCGGTTTCCCCGGACTCCTGCTTTATCTCATTCTCATGCTCATCATGCCGGCTGCACCGGTTAAGAACAAAGTAGAGGATGTTGAATTCAAAGACGCAACAAAAAAAGAGGACAAATAAAAGTCCTCTTTTTTGTTAAAACATACTCTGCTGACCATCCGCTCCAAGCGGTGTTTTCCCAAGATGTTTATATGCCAATTCCGTTGCTTCTCGGCCACGTGGAGTTCTTTTGATAAAGCCCTCCTTGATCAAATAAGGTTCATAGACATCCTCAATCGTACCTGCATCCTCTCCCATAGCCGTAGCGATGGTGTTCAATCCGACAGGTCCTCCGCGGAACTTATCAATAATGGTAAGCAAAAGTTTGTTATCTATTTGATCAAGACCGAATGTATCAATATTCAATGCCTCTAAAGCGTATTTAGCGATCTCCAAATCAATTTTACCATTTCCTTTGACTTGTGCAAAATCACGTACGCGGCGCAATAACGCATTGGCAATACGGGGCGTTCCGCGAGAGCGACGGGCAATCTCACCTGCCGCTTTTTCATTGATCTCTACGCCCAGCAAACGCGCACTACGCTTAACGATACCCGCTAAAATATCGGCATCGTAGTACTCCAAATGGCAGTTTATACCGAAACGGGCACGTAGAGGGGATGTCAACAAACCAGAACGGGTCGTAGCACCGATTAGCGTGAAATGGTTCAGGTCGATCTGAATTGTGCGCGCCGAAGGTCCCTTGTCTATCATAATATCTATACGATAGTCCTCCATCGCAGAATAGAGGTACTCCTCTACAATCGGGCTTAAACGGTGGATTTCGTCAATAAAGAGCACATCGTTTGGTTCCAGCGAAGTGAGGAGCCCCGCAAGATCGCCGGGTTTGTCCAGCACAGGTCCCGAAGTGACCTTAAATCCCACACCCAACTCGTTCGCAATAATATTGCTCAAAGTCGTTTTTCCAAGTCCCGGAGGGCCGAAAAGCAGCACGTGGTCCAGGCTTTCTCCGCGTTGTTTAGCCGCCTCGACAAAGATCTTCAAATTTGATGTCACCTTTGTCTGACCTGCGAAATCCGCGAAACACAACGGACGGAGCGCATTATCCTGCTCCTTCTCGGACATCTGCTGTCGTATATCAAATTCTGCCATAATGCTATTGGGTTACTTCGTGGAATAACTGTTCCAAATCAGTTATTTTATCAATGAATTCATCTGCTTTTATCTCTCCGTGATCCAAGATCACCACCCTATCACACATCTCCCGCACTTCCTGCATAATATGCGTAGAAAGGATCACCGTACGTTCTTTGCCTAAATCACGAATAAGGCTGCGTATTTCCACCAACTGGTTGGGGTCGAGGCCTGTAGTCGGCTCATCCAGGATCAGCAGTTCTGGATTCCCTAATAAAGCCTGTGCTAAGCCCACACGCTGACGATATCCTTTGCTCAACTCACGGATATGCTTGTGCCGCTCAGGAACCAATCCTACGCGATCAATAAGTGCATCTATATCCTCGTTGGCATGGGTCAGCCCTGCCATAAATTGAAGATATTCCGTCACATACATCTCGTCATATAGCGGGTTATTCTCCGGTAAATAGCCTATTCTCTCCGGAACCTGCACCTTGCCGCTATCTGCTTTCCAAAGACCGATAAGGATCTTCATCAAGGTTGATTTACCGGCACCGTTCGGTCCTAAAAGTCCTAAGACTTGACCAGAAGGTATTTCCAAACGGATATCTTTGAGCACTTGCTGTGCGCCAAACGACTTGTTGATATGTTCTATAAGAATCATATGGTCGCTTCTATATTCCAGACGAAAGCACGGACTCCGACTTCTTCGTTACGGAGATCAAGTTTCTTGATCGACTCCAAGAGTGCGGGCACCTGTTCATCGTCAACGACGGTGATAACACAGGAGTTCATCTCGGGCCAAGCGTGGGTACCGCGGCGGGGTTCGCCGCCGTTGGTACCACGACCTTGTACTTGCTCAAAGAACGTGAATCCTTTGATATTCAGGATATCAAGCATATATTCCACACGACCGGTGTTGGCCTGGTTGAACACAATCATAACACTTTTCATTTCTCGTCTCCTTTCTTTACTTTGAGGTCCATGAAGATGAATTTCTTGCGGAGGGCTTCCTGCTTGTCTCGGTCTCCGTGTCGTGACATAACACCGTAGAGCACAGGCACTACGTATAGCGTCAGGAAGGTGGAGACAGTCAGACCGCCGATAACGACAATACCCAGCGGCTGCCACATCTCGGCACCTTCACCTGAAGAAACCGCCATAGGAATCATACCAAGAATGGTAGTGAACGCCGTCATGAGGACAGGACGGATACGGCTGCGTCCTGACATCTGGATAGCCTGGTTCAACTCGTAGCCACGCTCGCGCATCAGGTTGATATAGTCCACAAGCACGATACCGTTCTTCACCACAATACCCACCAAGAGCACCAGACCGAGGGCACCGATCATATCCAGCGAACGGCCTGTAATCCAAAGCGCGATAATAACACCCGAGAGGGCAAACGGAATAGAGAACATGATGATTGCCGGCATTCGGAGCGACTCAAACTGCGACGCCATAACGATATACACCAACAGAACAATCATCAGACCAAGCAGAATCATATCGGAGAAAGTATCCTGCTGCGTCTCGTAGTTACCTCCGATATGGGTAGAGTAACCGACAGGGATGTCGAGTTGCGGGATGACCTCTGTCTCAATCGCTTTTGCCAGTTCACCAAGGGTGGTGTTGTACGGCGTAGCCTTGACGGTTACGATACGCTGACGTGCCTTACGCTCGATGGTAGGCGGTGCCCAGTATTCGCCAACCGCAGCCACCTCGGACAGTTTGACGGTTTTACCCGTCGCCGTAGGTATAGAGAGGTTGAGGATGTCGGAAATCGAGTTGCGGTCCTCCTCCATGAGGCGTACCACGATGTCGTATTCCGAACCATCGTCCTTGAGATAACCGCACGCCATACCTGCCACACGGTTGCGGAGGTAGGTAGAGATAGTAGCGGAGCTCAAGCCGAGGCGCGAGGCTTTCTCTTTGTCCACGGTAATCTTGATATCCGGGCGGTCGTCCTCTCGGGAGATATTCACGTCGCGGGCACCGGGCAGTTGCGAGATGAGCTGACGGCATTGCTCCGCCATCTGAGAGGTTTTGTCGAAGTCATAACCATAGATCTCCAAGTCCACTGTGTTACCGCCGCCGGGTCCGCCGGATGAAACAGCACACTGGTATTCGTTAATCTCCGGGTATTTTGCCATCTCCTGACGGAGGATCTCGGCGATTGTCCATATGTCGCGGTCACGCTCCCATTTCTTAGGCAGACGGACGGTCATCTGGATCTTGTTGTTCATCGTCGAAGAGAAGAGGGCTGCGATAGAAGCATCGTCGTTGGAACCGGCGGAGGTGTTGATCAACTGAATCTCCGGCACGAGTTCTACGAAGCGTGCTTCCAACTTACGGGCGGTCTTGAGGGTCTCCTCTATACGCGTACCGCGTTGCAGTTTGACAGTTACGGTCAAACGACCGTTATCCTGCTCTTGCATGAAGTCCGTACCGATCTTGCCTGCAAAGACAGGAATCAGAGAGGCGGCAAAGAACGCGATGAGGATAAGGAAGGTGAGCGCTTTGTGACGCAGACACCAACCAAGCGACTTAGCGTAGTACTCATCAATGACGTCGAGCATGTGTACCACCGTGCGGTCATACCAGCCTTTCTTGCCCGCCTCGTCATCGACCAGATTTCCGTTCTCATCCACATGCACTTTCTTTGCTTTCAGCAGCTTGGAGCAGAGCATAGGCGTCAGTGAAATAGCCACGAGAGTAGAAGTACAGCAGACTACCGTCACAATCCATCCGAGCTCGTGGAACATGATTCCCGCCATGCCGGAGAGCATCGTCAGCGGCACAAATACCACTACAAGCACCAGGGTCGTTGCAATAACGGACACCCATACCTCGTTGGTAGCGTAGATAGACGCCTCATGCGGGTCCTCGCCGCGCTCCACGTGACGGGTGATGTTTTCCAATACCACGATCGCATCGTCCACCACCATACCGATAGCGATGGTGAGTGAACAGAGGGAGATGATATTCAAGGACGAATCCGCCAGACCGAGGTAGATAAACGCCACGATGAGGGCAATAGGAATCGTGATACCGATAATAATCGTCGCACGCCATTTACCAAGGAAGAAGAGCACCACAAGCACCACGAAGAGGAGGGCGTAAAGCACGGACTCCTCAAGGGAGTTGATGGAGTTCTGGATATTCTCCGAGGAGTCGTAGATCTTCTCAATCTTGACGTCCGTCGGGAGCTGTTTCTGTATCTTCGCCAGTTCGGCACGAACATCCTTACAAACCTGTACGGTGTTGGCACCTGTCTGCTTGGCGATGACCAGACGGACGGCTTCACGGCCGTTGGTCTTCTCATCCAGCGAGAGGTCTTTGATGGTATCCTTGACGGTAGCAATGTCGCGAATGAAGACCTGCTGACCCTGCGGCGTCATGGCAACCATGAGGTTTGCTATCTCCGAAGACTCTATGTACTCCGAACGTACCTGCATCTGGTACTGCTCCTGCGGCATCTTGATTGTACCCGAAGAGAGGTTGAGGTTGTTCGCCGTAACGACTTGTCCCACCTGTTCCAGTGTGATACCGTAGGCGTCCAGTTTCTGCTGGTCTATGTTGACATATACATAGCGGTCCGGCGCACCAGAAAGAGAGATATTACCGATACCGTCAATGTGGTTCAACTGCGGTACCACTTCGTCGTTGAGGATCTTATCCAGACCTGCGTAGGTCTCATCCGCCGTAATGGAGTACTGGCAGATAGGCATAGAGGAAGTGGAGAGTTTGAAGATAACCGGCTTGGCACAGTTGTCCGGCAGGTTGTTCGCTGCCATATCAACGAACGAACGCACGTCGTTCACCGCCTCGTCCATGTTACTACCCCACTCCAACTCCAGCGTCACCACGGAGATGTTATCCTTGGACTGCGAAGTGATGTGTTTGAGGTGA
>OCTX012250209.1_pt1 | contig 37255 bp, 33 predicted proteins | sample 1539691 | NCBI WGS metagenome assembly OCTX01 (sample SAMN02144231, study PRJEB22623) | gut metagenome | biome: sheep rumen | host: Ovis aries | place: New Zealand
CATAAAGAATATAATAGAACATATGGAGGTATAGATATGAACTACAGAAGTGAATTAAAAAACGACCATATTAAGTACATATATAGAAGAAATGAAATCAGAGAGAACATAAGAACAAAGATTAATAGAAAGTATGACCCAGCATACATTATGATGCAGAAATTAAAGAAAGCAGTAGTAACATTTGCTGTATTTGCTATTATCACAATGACATTTGCATTATCATCAAGTTTTGTTACTAATGCAAAATCAAATCATACTACACCTAAGAAAAAGTATTATACAACTGTAGAAATTAAGAACGGTGATACATTAACAAGCATTGCAAAGAAATATTATTACAAAAAAGAGTACAAGAATCTAGATGAATATATGAATGAAATTATGGAATTAAATAGACTTGAGTCTACAACAATTCATTCTGGTTGTTATTTGAAGATAGCTTATTTTAAATAAAACGAGCATTCTCATGGTGCATACCCACACCGAATTGAAAAGAGACGAGTAGAGAACCTACTCGTCTTTTTCATTAGTATCATTATTTATTTTTTTCATCATGTAAATTCTCACGTAGTTTAACAGCATTACGTGCAGATCTTCGTCTATCATCTTCAATAGCTGCGTAATGTCTCTTAGTAGTATTTACGTCCTTATGTCCTAATACATCAGCTACAAGATAAATATCACCTGTTTCCTTATAAAGATTAGTACCATACGTACTTCTAAGTTTATGCGGAGTAATCTTCTTAAGTGAAGTAACTAAAGAAGAATACTTTTTAACAAGATTTTCAACACTTCTTACATTTAATCTTTTATTCTGCATCGAGAGGAAGAATGCATCTTCAGAACCCTCTGAAGCTATAATATTCTTTCTTTCATTCATATAATTTGCAAGAGCATCATAAACTTCATCTCCAAAGTAAACAACAGTTTCATAACCACCTTTACGTCTAATCTTTATACCAGCATTCTTAAAATCAACGTCCTTTATATCTAATCCAACACACTCAGATACTCGAATACCTGTACCAAGAAGCAGTGTAAGTAGTGCTAAATCTCTTACCTTTGTCTTTTCATGATAAGCTTTTTGTCTCTTGGTTAAACTATCTCCACTTTCTACTTCATCTAAAAGTCTACTTACTTCATCAATATCAAGTCTAATAATCTCTTTTTGATGATATTTAGGTGTCCTTACTATTGATGGTGGATTCGTTTTAATCTTCTCAGAGCGGAAGTAGTAGTTATAAAAAGTTCTTAAACTAGCTAGTTTACGCATAATTCCTCGCTCATTATTAATATGTTCCTTACCATCCATCTCATAATATTTTAAATACTGTAAATATTCTTCAATATCAGTCGGTGTAATATTATCAAGTATATCAATTGGAATATCCCTTATTTCAACATCCTTATACATAGGATTATTATCTTTTATATAATTGAAAAAAACGTGTAAATCATATGCATAGGCAATTCGAGTTCTAGACGCACTTGTAGGTTCAATTCCGATAAAAAACTGACTACAAAAGCGTGGGAGAGCAGAAGTAAGTTCTCTTAACTTAACCTCATTATCTATATTTAATTGATCATGATAATTTCTATTTGCCATGATAAACTCCTTTAATACAAATATTCAAAAATAATTTACTTATAAATGAAATCCAGAAATATTACCAGAAAGAATAGCAGTGAACATTCTATCTTTACAACCTGGATTATCATGATTCATCTTAGATAACAATTCCTTAACATACTGCCTTTTTGTATATCCATCAGCAGGGCAAGGATTCTTAGCAACTGGAAGTTCATACTTATTAGCAAATCCAATTACATCACGTTCATTAACATACATTAATGGTCTAATAAGAGTTAATTGCATTCTATCTAAATATGTTACAGGGGAAAATGTATGTATCCTGCTTTCAAAAATTAATGAGAGCATAAGAGTTTCAATAATATCATCCTTATGATGCGCATAGGCAATTTTATTGCAGCCTAGTTCCTTAGCTTTTTCATTAAGAGCACCTTTTCTCATTTTTGCACATAATGAACATGGACTTTTTTCCTTACGGTCTTTAAATACAATATCTCCAATTTCTGTTTTAACAATATATAATGGTATTTCCATTTCATTACAATAATCTGTAATCTTATCAAAGTTCTGAATACCAAATCCAAGATCAACAGAAATAGCACATAATTCATATTTCTTTGGATAGAATCTTTTGATACCATGAAGTGATTTAAGTAAAGCTAAACTATCTTTACCACCAGATACACCAACACAAATTTTATCTCCATCTTCAATCATGTCATATTCCTGTAATGCTTTTCTTGTCAAACTCATTAATCTCTGTAACTTCATATATCCCTCAATCTAATTATATTAATATAATTTAATCTAAATAACTATTATTCAAATTAAAATCAATATAATTATTACAAAAAAAGTAATAGTAGCAAATACCATAAAACCCTTGAAAAATAAGGGCTTTCTCCATATTTACAAGTTCATTATAACACAAAACTATTCGCAAAACAACAGTTTAACGAATAGTTCTGTATATTTTATATTTAATTTTAATAACTATGCGTATATACCATAAATTACGGCTTTATACGTCAATATCAATCTTTCCAATAGTTTTTAAATAGTTTAATATAATTTCAACTGCTTTTTCAATTCCATAACGACTACTACAAACACATAAATCATAACTTGAAGCTTCGCCCCATTTTTTTTCTGTGTAAAAATTGTAATAACTTGATCGTTTTTTATCTGTCTTTTTTATAAAAGCTTTAGCTTTTTCAACAGTTAAATTATTCTCAGTTGATATACGTCTGGTTCTAAATTTCATATCTGCAGTTATAAATATGCTAACGCAATCTTCATTACCTGCAAGCGCATAATCTGCACAACGACCAACTATAACGCATGGACCTTTAGCTGCAATTGTTTTAATTGCATTAAATTGTGCTAAAAACACCTTATTATTAATAGGCATATCCATTGTTGATGATGTTGCATATCCAAATGAATATGTGTCCATAACTATTGAATATAATAAACTGTTTGTAGGTCGTTCATCATTAGTCTCTAAAATATCTTCTGATAAACCACTTTGTCTTGCAGCCTCTGTAAGCAATTCTTTATTATAATAAGAAATTCCAAGCTTATCAGCGAGCATTTTCCCAATTTCTCGTCCACCTGATCCAGTTTCTCGTCCAATTGTGATTATTAAATTTCCATTCATAAAAAAACCTCCAATCCCACTCTTGTTTGTGCCACTTCCTCCTTCTAGTTCTTGACACTTTTAAGTTTTTCATAAAAAAATATAAAAACTAATTATTCGTTTTATTCCTTAATATTTTAATTAATTTTTCAAAATATTCAGGCAAATCAGCCTTAAATTCAACATATTCGCCTGTTCTTGGATGAATAAAACCTAACACTCCCGCATGTAATGTTTGGCCCTCCAATTTAAACGGTGATTTATGCGCCCCATACACACTATCCCCTAGCAATGGATGACCTATAAGTTTCATATGAACTCTAATCTGATGCGTACGCCCTGTTTCAAGTTCACATTCAACATATGTATAGTTTCCAAACCTTTCAAGTACTTTAAAATGAGTAACTGCATGTCTGCCATTCTTAACATTAGCTTGCATTTTCTTTCTATCATTTGGATTTCTTCCAATAGGTGCATCAACAGTACCTTCATCTTCCTTAATATTGCCGCAAACTATAGCATAATACCTTCTTTTTATGCTATGTTCCTTAAGTTGTGCCGCTATATTGTTATGTGCCATATCGTTCTTGCATATAACAAGTATACCGGATGTATCACGGTCAATTCTATGTACTATACCAGGTCTAAGTTCACCGTTAATACCAGATAAATTATCTTTACAATGATGCATAATTGCATTTACAAGTGTATCATCGTAATGACCTGGTGCTGGATGAACAACCATACCTTTTTCTTTGTTAACAATGAGAATATCCTCATCCTCATATATAATATCCAGAGGGTAATCTAATGGATTAATTTCTAGTTCCTTAGGCTCTGGAATTATAATCTTAACCTTATCACCAATATTTAATTTATAACTAGGTTTAACAGTTTTTCCATTCACTGTAACCTGTTCATCATCAATAAGTTTTTTTATATGCGATCTGGTGACTTCCTTATTAACATCAGATAAAAACACATCAATTCTGACATTTTTATTTTCATCACCAATAATATATTCATTTATATTTTCCATAAATCCATCAACATACTAAATATGCAATTATTCATTATCAGAATCAACTGCAACTTCATCATTTACGTCATCATTTTTTTCAGCAAACGCCTTGCCATCAGTTTTATTTTTTGGATTAATCATTGCTAATATATCATCATCAATAAATAAAACAATTATAGCAAGTAAAATGGTTGAAACAACCACATAACAATCTGCCACATTAAATATAGGAAAATCAATAATTTTGAAATAAATAAAATCAATTACATACTTTCTAAAAACTCTATCAATAGCATTCCCCATAGCACCTGCAGCAAAAAATATTAGTAAAACCTTTACTAAATTAAGTTTAAAAATGATTTTTCTTTCTAAATCAACAACATGAATAATATATTCAATTCTAGCGATTAAAAATACAGCTATAATCGTAATAATAATCGATAAAATCGCAAGGAAACCTATATGTCCCTTTAATATTCCCCATGCTGCGCCTTTATTACCGCCTTCAAGGTAATTAAATTCCAAAACGTTCTTTATAATAACAAATGGCTTTCTATTCGACAAACCACTTTTTGCAATTCTTTTTGTAATCTGATCAAACACCAGTAATGAAAAGAATAATTCAAAACAAATTAAATAACCAAATTTCAAAGTAGTCTTAGTGTTTTTAATCATAGTAACTCCTGTCGTAACTAAAGTATTTAATCAGCTGCACCAAATATAGGTTCAAATTCTGTAGCTTCTAATATTGCATTACGCATATCATCATCTGTTATTGAACTATCAATAATTGCTTCACCAATATCCTTAATTACAATAAATTTAATCTTTTTAGAATCCATTTTCTTATCATTCTTTGAAACTTCAATTATAGAATCAGCTTTTAAACCCGTGATACTATTTGGCAATTCAAAAATAGAAACTATTCTCTTAATACTTTCAGCTTCACTTTCCGAAATGAAACCTTTGTTTTTTGAAATATATGCAGCAACAACCATTCCAATTGCTACACATTCACCATGATATTTTTCAAAATTATATAATTTTTCAACTGAATGTCCAATTGTATGACCAAAATTTAATAAAGCTCTTTCACCTTTTTCCTTTGGATCATTTTCAACTACACATTTTTTAATGTAACATGAATTCTTAATCATCTGAATTAAAATCTCTGGGTCTCTATCAATAATTTTCTCATTATTACTTCTAAGCCAATTCAAATAATCTTTATCCTTAATGATTCCATGCTTAATAATTTCACCCATACCCGATAGGAAAATTCGCCTATTAAGCGACTTTAATGTTGATACATTAATATATACTAGTTTAGGCTGATAAAAAGCACCAATCATATTTTTATATCCATCTAAATCCACGCCAGTTTTACCACCAATGCTAGAATCAACCTGTGATAAAAGTGTAGTCGGAATCTGAATAAAACTAATTCCTCTTAAATATGTTGCAGCAACGTAACCTGTCATGTCACCTACAACACCACCACCAAGTGCGATTACATAATCATTTCTATCAAATTTAGATTCAATAAGATGTTTATAAATTCCTTCAACCGTTCTTAATGTTTTGTATTCTTCCCCTGCATTAATAACGTATTCAGTTACAAATCCTGCAACTTCAGCAAATACTTTCTTAACCTCATCAAGATATAAAGGAGCAATAGTATCATCAGTAATAATACAAACTTTCTTTTCTCTTAATAAAAACTTTGAAAGCAATCTGTTTAATTGATCAAATGAATCACTAAACACTATATCATAGCAAGGCTTTCCTTCATAATTAACAGTTAATACATTAAGTTCATCCCCTGTAGTATTCAACTCTTTAATATCTAGCATTTTGACTCCTCCACTTTTTAAAATAGCAGACCCATATATAAATGGCTCTGCTATATATTAATATCTCTTATATGGATTTAATTCATATCCGTCCGGGAATAAATCCTGGAAATCACCTGATAATTCAACGTTTCTAGGTGTGATAGCATATATATAACCTGATGAAACTCTTTCGAGATTACCCTGAACTGAATATGTAGCACCAGAGATGAAATCAATGATTCTCTGAGCTAATTCCATATGAATACCGTCCAAATTAAGAAATACGATTCTGCCTGAAAGAATTGTATCAACAACCTCTCTAGCTTCATCATATGATGTTGGTTTAATTACAACAACTTCACCAGAAGAATTCTTCTTCATAGGAACAACCTTTCTAGGCTGTGACTGTTTTTTAGCAGAAGCCTTTGACATTGTTACGTCAGCAGCTGGTTCTCTTCTAGATTTCTTTTCCTTTACTGGTTCTTCAAAATCATCATAATCATCATAGTAATCATCATCATAGTCATCATCATAATTTACTTTAAATAGATTTGTAAATTTCTCTGTAAAGTTTGACATTTTCCTATCTCCTCGTTATTAAAATTATTTATTAATTATTAAAAACCAATGCATTATACATTATAGTTTCTATTTCCAAATATTCCAGTACCAACTCTAACTAATGTGGCACCTTCTTCAATGGCAATCATATAATCACCGGTCATCCCCATGGATAATTCATCCATAGAAATATTATTATATTTTTTAGATTCAATGTCAACTGAAAGTTCCTTTAATTTTCTAAAATATTTACGATTATCTTCAGGATTATCAGTATATGGTGCAACTGTCATAAGACCTACAACTTTAACATGTTTCAATGTTTCAATAAAAGGTAAATCTTCAATAACAGATTCGCATGTATAACCAAATTTTGAATCTTCTAAAGCAACATTTATCTCAAGAAGAACATGAGCTTCTTTACCAGCTTTTTCATATTCTTTTTCAATCTGCTCAAGTAGTCTCTTTGAATCAACTGAATGAATTAAATAAGCACTATCAGTTAAATATTTAACTTTGTTTCTCTGTAAATGTCCAATCATGTGCCATCTGATATCATCATTTAAATCATCATGCTTTTCACACATCTCCTGAACTTTATTCTCACCAAAGTTTCTCTCACCAACATTATATGCTTCAATAATATCACTTTCTGGCTTTGTCTTTGAAACACATATTAATGTTACTTCCTTTGAATCTCTACCAACCTTTTTACAAGTTTCTTCAATGTTCTCTCTAACTTTTTTTATATTTTCAGCAATCATTTTTAACCATCCATTACTGGAATACAACTTCGTTCTCTTTTGTTTTTGAACCATCTAAAACTATATGATCATAAACTTCAAGTCCATATCTGCTTTGAGATTCAACAATATAGTATTCATTAGTTTCAGATAAAATCTTAACTTGAACAAATGTTGTATATCCATTATTAATATTATAAACACCACTAAGCGAAACCTTTTTGCCTAGCTGATATGTATTATCCGAATCATCTTTTTGAAGAATTTCCTTACCTTCAAATTCATCAGGATTCAAATAATAGTATTCATCATCCTTATAGAATATAGTCGGCGTAATAGGTGTTAACGTAGGTTTATTAGTATCCTCATCCACCTTCATGGTCCAGAATGTAATTACATTACTCTTATCAAGACCATATGAACCATACTCAATGGGAACTACATAAAAATCCTTATTAACAATACTTGTCTTCGGAATCTTAAGTCCACTAATCTGACCGCCTAAAATCTGAAAATCTATATATCTATCAGATGAATATCTAATCATATATTTATACAAAGTAAATTTTCCGTATTTATTACCATCTGCACCTTTAATAATTTCAAAATTAGTATTCGCTGTAATATCATCCTTTAAAAATTTAATATATAAAGACGTCTTTTCAGCAAATGCCTTAGCTTCATCATCCGATAATTCAATATACATATTCCATTCTTCATCAGAAATAATCGAATAAATTGGTGCACCGGATTCGATTAAATCACCAGAGGAAAAAATAGCCTTTGGATGATTTTTTTGTTCAAAACAAGTTTCAGATATTTTCGATTCATCAAATTCTTGAAAATCATCAATATAATAAGTTACAATTCCTGCCTTTTCAGGTTTATAGATTTTAAAAAACGAATCGCCTTTATCTTTCTTAATCTTTTCAAGAGTATTATTATTCAATAATTGTAATACCGTACCTTCAAGAGTGCTCTTAAAATTATAAACCTCTTCATAATTACTCTCAGAAAATGTTGATGAAAAACCTGATACCATTTCTTTAATCGAATTCAAATTATCATCACTCAAATCTGACTCTTCATTAGCAGCCGCTTCAGAAAGTGCCTTTGTAACCGTACCAGTTTCATCTAAACTATATAATACTGTATTTCTAGAAACTCTTGAATTATCTCTAGCAAAATAATCTATATAACCAGAATTATCAGCAAAAAAAACATGTTCATCTCTTATAGCAAGACCTGTATATGTTTTATTAGTAGCCTGCGCGCTTTCCCCTGTAACTACTTCATAATAAGTAATCTTATCTCTAGTTGCATATATATATAAATTTACAAATAAATATAATGTTATAATAGCAAATATGATTACACTAATATCAATATGAATCGGCTTTTCATAATTAATAACACGCTTATTTTTCTTAGCCATTAATTATATACCTCTCATAAAACTAATTATTATAATTATAATAAAAAACACTAGAAATATCAAGAAAAAATGCGATTTTATGTAAATAAAAAGCCGTAACAAATACAATATTATGTGAATATAACACTTATTAATACACAACATATTGTAAGCTAAACAAAAAAGGAAGATTCCAAATAGAACCTTCCTTTAATCTCTAATTCAAAATTAACATGCTACAGTTATTTTATCTAATACATCATCAGGTAATTCTGATTTATCTAGACATATGCAAACAGTAAATTTCACGTCCGAACCGCCTACCTTGTCTAATACACTAATAAAATCTGAAATCTTAGATGTATCATCCTCTACACCTGCAACTTTGAGGAAATTATCGAAAAATACGTTATCAATATCATGGTTTCCAGAAAGAAGACCGGATATGAAACCAACAACTCCATCATAACTACCAATTGGATATTCCTTCATGTTAATAAGACGAATCTTATTATTCAGTTCAAACATATGCTTTGAACTCTTATCCAGATAAACTACTAATCCATTAGATTTCTCTGCGGCTTCGTTAGCCTGCTCGAGTAAAAACTTTGTTTTACCCTTCCCTTTCTGTCCACAAATGATTCCGACCATAATATTATCCTCCTTATTTGTACATTTCCCTCCAATCGAGATCTCCACGATCGAGAGATTTAATTAACAATTCTGCCGTAGCAAGGTTTGACGCAAGAGGAATATTATGCACATCACATAACTGAATAACCTTATGAGCATCCGGTTCATGTGATTTTGGTGCAAGCGGATCTCTTAAAAAAATAACCATGTCAATATCGTTTTGCTCAATCATAATACCCATTTGCTGTTCCCCACCAAGATGACCTGCATGTAACTTATGAACACTAAGATTAGCTGCTTCTTCTATTAACCTTCCCGTCGTACCAGTAGCATAAATATCATGATTCACCAAAATGCCTCTATAAGCTATACAAAAGTTCTGCATAAGCTTCTTTTTAGAATCATGCGCAATTAATCCTATATTCACATTCGTACCTCCTCATATATATTCTTTGATCTTTGCATTCCAATATTTAATACAATTCCTATTCCAGAGTATAAACTAACTAAAGAACTTAGCCCATAACTTACGAAAGGCAACGTAAGTCCTGTGTTAGGTATAAGTTTAGTAACAACTGATACATTTACAACTGTCTGAACTGCTATCAAGCATCCAAATCCATATGCAAACAATTTCCCTTGAAGATCGGATGCATGCCCCCCAATAATAACACATTCAAAGACAATCAACAATATCAATACCAATATTGATACGCATCCTATAAATCCAAGTTCTTCACCAACGATGGTAAAAATAAAGTCAGTATGTGGTTCTGATAAGAAATTACCATTTTTAACACTGGTAATTGTGTTATTATTTAGGCCCTTTCCGTTTAGGCCTCCAGAACCAATAGCTAGGACTGAATTCTCCTGCTGGTACATTAGTCGTTCTTTTTCTGGATCTCTTTCTTCACCTTCATTATCTTGCTTATAAAACCCAACAATTCTATCATACTGATATTTCTTGATGATATTTCTATCAGGTGGTAAAGTGAAAATAAGATACGCCAAAACCGCGACTACTGGAATACACACTGTTATAATACCAATTATAATTTTATAACTCAAGCCAGACAAGAAAATAATCGCAACAAATGCTGAGAAAATAACAATTGTTGTTGAAAGGTCTGGTTGCTTGTATATTAAAAGCAATGGGAATGCACATAAAATGGCAATTGATATTAAAAATCTAAGTGTATTTAGATTATCAACATTCTTTTGAATATACGCAGCTAAGAATATAACCATCAATACCTTAGTAGCCTCTGATGGCTGAATTGCAAAACCACCTAAATCAATCCATCTTTTTGCACCCATGTGATTATCACCAAAAAATGTTACACTAAGTAACAGCACAGCGTTAACCATAAATATTATCCAATAAAATCTAAATATTAATTTATAGCTAAAAATCACTGCAGCACACATCATAATTAATCCAAGAATAAGACCAATTACCTGCTTTTTTTGGTAACCATCAGCTGGATCTGATGCACTTCCGATTACTAATATACCTAAAGTAGTTAGTACTATAACATATAATAATAATCTAAAATCTAAATGTTTTAATTGATAATTTTTAAATATACCAAATAACTTTTTCACTAGTTCCGTCCTTATAATTATACCAAATTGTTATGAATAATCAAAGATAAAATTACCTCTTTCCAAATAATTTAAATTTTTTCTTCTTTTCAACTGGTAAAATGATTTTTCCACCGCATATATCTTCACAAATCTTGCATATTTTCTTAGCAGAATCAGTATTATACTTAACTAGTGATTCACCTTTACTTAATGCAAGCTGGAAATCAATATCATACATAAACTCTTCTATTATCTCTAAACCTAGTAAATCGTCTATGTCTCTATTATTTAAATATGCGTTTTTCTTTTTAATTTCACTATCAATTTTATTAACAATAAGAGCAATATTTCTAATACCCTTATCTAATAGAATACTTTTTATTTTATCAGCATTCCTAATTGATAAAATATCAGGGCTACTAATAATAATTGATTTATCAATACCTGAAATCGAGCTAATGAACCCATTTGAAACACCGCTTGGTGTATCTATTATAATATAATCAAACTTTTGCTTTAATTCATCGTATTTTTCCCTAACTTTATCTGCATTAAGAATGTTTTCATTACAAATCTGTGCAGCAGGAATAATATACAATTTTTCAAAGCGATTATCTTTGATTACCACTTCCTTTAACTCGTTCTTATTATTCATATAATCTATGAAATTATAAAACGCGAAATCAGAAAGTCCCATTGCTATTTCAAGATTTCTTAAACCATTATTCTCGTCGATAATCAAAACCTTTTTATTCATCAAAGCAAGGCCGCTACCAATATTAATAGCAAATGTTGTTTTACCAACACCACCTTTACCAGATGTTATGGCTATAACTTCACCCATCTTATCTCCAAATTAATCGTGTGAACTTCCAACTTCAGGTTTATTAGCTTTACCTTTTAATATATCTTCAAGTTTAAGTTCACCATATTTATATCTAATAACATCTCTTGCAACTTCAGAAGCATTTGATGAAGCATCACCATAAGGGATAACTGTAGATAAAGCAATCTCTGGATTTTTATATGGAGCATAACATACAAAAACAGAATGTGTATTTCTCTTCTTGTTTTCTTCTGCTGTACCAGTTTTACCAGCTACTTCTATCTTCATCTTAGAATAAATACTTCTAACTGTACCATCACTACAAACAAGTCTCATACCCTTATGTATTGCATCCCAGGTAGACTGTTTAGCTTCAACTGTGTTTTCAAGTTTTTTCTTGTTCTTTGTAACTTCTTCTCCATCTTCTGTAACTTCTTTAAGGAAAAGAGTTAATGAATAATTCTTTCCACCATTTGCTAAAGTCGAAACATATCTTGCAAGATTTGAACATGTATAACCATGACTACCCTGACCAATTGCAGAACGAACTGAACTTTCTGTAGAGAACTTAGGTTCTTTTTCAGTAATTTCAAGTCCTGCTTTTTCATTAAGACCAAGTGATGTGGCATACTTTTCAAGTTTCTTAAGACCTATAGCACTATCATAAGTTTCACCATCAGATGCAAAACTCATATCATAAGCAAGATTATAAAAGAAATAGTTACAAGAATCCTTTATAGCTTCAACAACATTTTCACTACCATGAGCATTTGGATAAATCCAGCATTTAGCATGTGGTGTAATCTCAGTAAATTCACCCTTACAAACATATGTTGAGTCTGTTGAAATATAACCATCCTCAAGTCCAGTCATAGCTGAAACCATCTTAAATGCTGAACCAGGTGCTGTTGTAGTTTGAGTAGCTCTGTTATAAATCGGAGCCGATTCATCATCTATAAGTTTCTGCCAATATTTATTATCAATTGAACCTGATAACTTATTATTATCATAACTTGGATATGTTACCAAAGCTAAGACTTCACCTGTGTTTGGATTTGTAACAACCGTTGAGCCCGAACAAGGATCAAGCGCAACCATAGCTGGTGTTATTACCAAGTTATCAATCTGATGTTTCATAAACTTATAAGCAACGCTCTTATCATATGACTGTAAATTGTTATACCATTTATCATTCTCGTCTTTCTTAATGACACCCTGATCATATAAAGCGATACAAATATCAGTACCTGAAACACTTCCATCATATAAACAATAACAATAAATTAGTTTAGCAAAATCATCAGATTTCTTTGCCATTTTCTTTGTATAGTCAATTATTGCTTTATAAGTTTCATCAGCAGTAACATAATCACTCTCAAGTTCAAGATTAGCAACATTAATCCAGTTCATGGATACACAGTACATAATCATTTCCTTAAGTGAATTCTTACCATCAAGCCATTTAGAATATGTTTCATCTGAAGAATCAAGCATTGACTTCATAATAATATTATCATCAACTAATCCATTAAATACGAAATCACAGTACTCCTGATATTCATTATCTAACTTATCATAGTTTTCAGGACTATCAGTCATCAAACTTTCAATCTTCTGTAAAATATTTTCTGTTTTATTTTTATAGGCCTTATACATCTTCTTTTCAACACTAGATGCATTCTTCTTTCCAAAATGACGTAAATCCAAAACATTGTTATTAATCATTTGGAAATAAACCTGTCTTATTGAAACAACTATTTTTTCATCTTTTTTCTTTTTGCTTGCCTTATATGGTTCTTTCGCTTTCTTCTTAAAATCAATATCATATGCAACAAGCTGATTTGAAAGAATACCAGCAATCTTTTGCTCAAGCAATTTATATGTTGCCTTAGTAAGATCTGTATCAAGAGTTAAATAAATACTATTTCCAGTATTTGATTCCTCCTTCTTAATTACATCTACAACCTTACCTACACTATCAACAAATACTGTCTGAGACCCTCTATCTCCAGATAATTGATATTCAAAAGATTCCTCAATGCCACTCTTACCTACAACATCATTAGGCATATAATCCTGATCATCCTGTGTAAATTTTTCTAACTGGTCAGGACTAATTGTACCAGTATAACCTATAACAGGAGCAAAATACTCTGCCTCATTATACTTTCTAATAGATTGCTGAGTAACATTTACACCTCTAATATCTGCTTTAGATTCTGAAATAGCAGCAACTGTTTTATCAGAAACATTCAATGCAAGAACTGTTGCCATGTATTTCTGATAATTATTCAAAGACAATTTATATCTAATCATTGCCACTTTAATATCATATTCAGCACCTAATCCAGTATCAATTTCATACTTATCTCTAACTAAATAATCAAATACCTCTTTAGCAGATGCATTTGAAATATCTCTACCCTTAGTATCTTTTAATTCCTTGCTACCATAAACATTAATCAGAAATGTTTTAATGGCACTTGGTGACTCCATGGTATATTCAATCTTACCATCTTTTTTAACACCAATACCAAAATCATAAACTATACTATCACCATTCTTTTCAATGATTTTAATTGCATTAAGAATTATATTATTAAGTTTTTCACTTCTCTTACCATTATTTTCAAGAGTATCTTCAATAGTAACAGCATATGCAAGTTCATTATAAGCAAGCAAATTACCATTTCTATCAAATATCTTTCCACGTGTTGCCTGATTATATATTGTCTTCTCAGCTTTTTTGATATATGTACTCATATAATAATCTTCATTGTAAATCTGAAGATTAAATAGTCTAACAACCAGTGAAGCAAATAATGCCACAATAATTATCATTACATATAAAATTCTGGATTTAAATATATTTGCAACAACATCTAAAAAATCTCTAATCAAAAGTCAACTCACTCCTCGATTCTTTTGTAAACATCTTATCATTAAATTTATATAATAAATAATATATAAGTACAGTTACAATTAAACTAGAAATTATCTCCGGAATAAACACCTTTTTAAAATAACTTCCAAAATGAATATGCTTTCTAAGAAGCATTCTAAAAACATAATAATAGAAATTATATAAAAAATCACAAACTGTCATCAATCCAATCGGAAATAATATTTGATCCTTATAAAACACTCGTCCCATTAAAGAACTAAAGAATCCTAATACAATAAATACAAGCATATTAAATCCAATCAAAGGTCCAAAATATAAATCAATTAATAAACCTGATAACAATCCAACAAACATTCCGTCATAATCACCATATATAAACCCAATCAAACATGTTGCAATTAGCAGCAAATTCGGTTTATACATAAAGTTTCTCATAACTGTAGTTTGTATCAAATAGCAACTAAGTACCAGAACAACATAAAAAATTATTCTTAATACTGCACGCTCAAACTTTTTATGCATAATTATACCTACTTATTATTCCTCGTTATAATCATCTTCATAGTTTTCTTTAGTCTGCTTAATAACTAAAACCTCATCCAAATGTTCAAAATCAACAACTGGAATAATATAACCTGACTGAGCAAGGTCATTTGAATCTAGTGATATTTCACTTACATATCCAATTAAAATTCCTGGAAGAAAACTTGTACTAACATGACTTGTTAAAACCATGTCACCCTCTTTTACTTCAACTTCCTTTTTAACATTAGTTAATCTAAGCTGACCAGAACTATATTCTTCTAAGTCTCCACTAACAATACCTAAATCAGATGAACTTGCAAACTTAACACTTACTGCACTTTCATCATCAATTATTGCTCTAACTGTTGCATGATCATCATAAGTTTCTGAAACAATACCTACAAGGCCGCTTCCACTTATAACATTCATGCCGGCTTCAATACCATCCTTTTTACCTTTATTTATTGTAAATAAATTAAACCAGTTACCTGAATCCTTACCTACTACTCTGCAGGCAATTTTTTCATACTCAGAATAAGTATTATCAAGTTCATATAACTCTCTAAGTCTTTCAAGTTCATATTTATTCTGTGATAATAAAGAATTCTCCTGTGTCAATTCATCTATTTGCTGTTTTAATTGCTTATTTGTTTTCTCTAATTTTTTAACTTTAGCAAATACTTTTCTTCTATGTGTTAAATTCTTTCCTATATCATTGATACCTTCCTGAAGTGGAATAACAATCTTTGAAACATTATTTCTAATTGGATTAAAAACCTTTGGTTTAATAGCTGATAAAAGCAAGGAAGCTATACAAATAAATATAAGAATAAATAATACATATGTAGTTGGTATTTTATTAATTTTCTTCTTATTCATGTTAATTCCTTTAATTCTAGAATAATATTATAAATACTGTGGTATCTTAGGCTCATACATTAAATTTTTATATGATGAGTCTGAGATAATTTTCGTTACACCTCTAATAACAGATTCACCTGGCTCATTAACTGTATTAACCTTAAAACCTGTTTCATTAGAAATTAAAATATCTAAATTTCTAATTGAAGATGTACCACCAGTTAAATAAATTCCATTCTTTTTTATATCTACTATCAATTCAGGTGGTGTTCTATCTAAAAGTGTTTTAATATTATAAATTATTTCATTTAAATTATGAGTAATTGCCTTATTAACAACATCAGCACCAATCTGTCGACTTGATGGCAAACCAGTAATCATATTACGACCATATACATCAACTTCAAGCAATTCATCATCTTCGTCACTAACTAAAACATCTGCAATTTGGTTTTTAATTCTTTCTGCTGTTTTAACTCCAATCAAAAGATTATATTTTTTCTTAACAGCTGATGCGATAGCATCATCTAAAATATTACCACCCATCTTAATAATCTTACTAAGTACAAGACCACCTTGTGATAATATTGATATTTCAGTAGTTGAACCACCAATGTTAATAATCATATTACCATTTGGTTTATTGATATCTATACCAAGTCCAACAGCTTCAGCAATAGGTCTCTCAACAACATATAATTCCTTAACTTTAATATTAGAGTCAGAAACCACTTCAGAAAATCCATGTTTTTCAATTTCAGTAATATCAGTTGGAACTGCAACTAAAAACTTTCCACCACTAACCATCTTTGGTTTATTCGCCATGATAAAGTACTGTTCAAATGAAGAAATCATATTTGTCATATCTGTAATTACTCCATCTGTAACAGGGAATACACATTTAATGTTAGTTGGTGTTTTTTCATACATTTCGTAAGCACCATTTCCATAATCAAACATAGCTCCATCTTTAATTGCAACAATATTCTTGAAATTTGAAATTTCTTTAGTATTGCTATTATATATTTTTATATTATTTGATCCTATGTCAACTCCATAAAATCCTATTGCCATTTTTCACCTCAAATTAAAGTAATTTATCTTTCTTAAAACTTGTAAACACATTATCACCATATATAATATGATCAAGTAATTCTATTCCTAAAATTCTTCCAGCCTTAGCAAATCTCTCCGTTATAGCAACATCATCACCGCTCGGTGTCGGGTCTCCTGTTGGATGATTATGCATTATAATTACAAAATGTGCATTACATTTTAATGCAATAGAAAATACATCCTTAGGAACAGCAATTGTATGATTATTAGTACCAATGGATATAATTGAATCCTTAATCAGATTACATTTAACATCTAAAAATACAGCCTTAAAGATTTCAACATTACTATGCCTCATCTCTTCCATGTAATAATCAGCAATTGTTTCAACTTCAGAAAAACATAGTTTTTCTTTTGCCTTGGTTTTTGAAATTCTTTTTGATAATTGCGCAATACAAAGAATCTGTATTGCCTTAACTTTACCAACACCATCTATCTTTAATAATTCTTCATAAGATAAATTCATTATTGATAAAAGTCCATCTTTGGAACCACTTACATTCAATATGGTTTGAGCAAGATTAATTGCATTCTTACCCTTAATTCCACTCCTTAAGATAACAGCTAAAAGCTCTGCATCAGATAAACTCTGTGGACCATACATTAAACACTTTTCATATGGCCTATCGCTAGCTGGTAGTTCCTTTATAAATTTAATATCATTCATATATTATCCTTTCCGGTTAGCACGTAGGATTATATATAATCATGATATGCCCGATTTATTATTTTATCATAAATGAAGGTATGTTTAAACAATATACACAAATTTAAGAAAATCTTAAACTTTTATTTTTCTAGCAAATACTATCTAAATGTTTACTATTTTTGCATCTACAAGACTCTGTAAACTCTTTAAAATACCAAACTTACCATGTTGCCATGTAAGTCCACCCTGGAAATATACTGCATATGGTTCCTTAATCGGACCATCAGCGCTAAGTTCAATTGAAGCACCTGAAATAAATGTACCAGCAGCCATAATAACCTGACTATCATAACCTGGCATATCCCAAGGTTCAGGTGTTGCAAAACTATCAACTGGTGCAGCAGCCTGAATACCTTCGCAGAATTTAATTAATGCATCTGCTCTTCCAAATTCAACAGCTTGGATAATATCATATCTTTCTTCTGACTTGTTTGGAACAACCTTAAATCCAAGTTCTTCATAAATATTTGCTGCAAAAATTGCACTTTTAAGTGCACTTGCTACAACTGTAGGTGCAAGGAATAATCCTTGATAAAAACTTAAATTTGTACCTATTGTTGCACCAACTTCAGCACCAAGTCCAGGAGATGTTAATCTGTATGCGCAACGCTCGATGCAAGCCTTAGTACCGGCAATGTAACCACCAATTGGAGCAAGTCCTCCACCTGGATTTTTAATTAGGGAACCAACCACCATATCAGCGCCAAAATCTGATGGCTCATTCACTTGAACGAATTCACCATAACAGTTATCAATCATAATTATTAAATCTTTATTGATTGACTTAATAAATGAAATAACTTTACCAATAGATTCAACACTAAGTGTCTTTCTAGTTTGATATCCTTTTGAACGCTGAATACCAATAAGTTTTGTATTTTTATTTATTGCTTCCTTGATTCCATCAAAATCAAATGAACCATCTTCTTTTAAATCAACCTGATTATATGAAACATTCCATTCCTTTAATGAATTAATTGAATCTCTAATACCAATTACTTCTTCTAAAGTATCGTAAGGTTTGCCTGATACATATAAAATTTCATCACCTGGGCGGACATTTGCTGCAAGTGCAATTGCAAGTGCATGTGTTCCACAAGTAATCTGAGGTCTTACAAGTGCAGCCTCTGTATTAAATACATCGGCATAGACTTTTTCAAGTGTATCTCTTCCAATGTCATTGTAACCATATCCACTACTACCATTGAAATGAACATCTGCAACCTTATTCTTCTGAAATGCATTGATAACCTTCATCTGGTTATACTCAGCAACCTTATCAATCTTTTTAAATCTCTCTTCAAGTGATTCGAGAATCTTTTCGCCAAAATCATATACCTTCTTTTCAATTCCCATCGAAAGGTACATATTGTTTATATCATTATTTAACATTATTATGTTCAATCTCCTTCATCATGTATTCAAGGATTTTATCTTCATCATAATCAAATTCATTTTTATTAATCATGATTACTTCTTTTTCTCTTCTAAACCATGTAATCTGTCTCTTTGCAAAATGTCTGGTGTTTTTCTTGATTAGTTCAATAGCCTCTTCCTTACTTATTTCACCATCAAGATACATATAAACCTCTTTATATCCAATCCCCTGCATTGAAACTAGATCTCTTCCATACCCTTTTTCCTTTAATGATTTAACCTCAGCAAACAATCCTTGCTCAACCATAATATCTACACGCTTGTTTATTCTATCATATAGATTTTTTCTATCATCATTTAGAACAAAATAAGCAAAATTATATGGTGAAGTTTTTTGCATTTCATTACTATTATGTTCGCTTAACTTAGTATTAGTTTGTCTGAAAAATTCAATTGCACGAATAACTCTTTTTACGTTATTCTTATGAACAATTTCAGCATATTCAGGATCAACTTCTTTTAATAAATCATATAAATAATCTTCACCTTTTTTTTTATAAAGATTCTCTAATTCTTTTCGAATTAATCCATCATCATTACTTTCACTAAAATCAATATCATATAAAACTGACTGAATATAAAAACCAGTTCCACCTGTAAGGATTGGAATATGCCCTCTACTTATAATCTCATCAATATACTTAGTAGCATATTGCTTAAAAGTAAACACACTGAAATCTTCATCAGGATCTAGTTCATCAATAAGAAAATGAGGAACACCCTGCATCTCTTTTTTTTCAATTTTAGCAGAACCTATATCCATTCCCTTATAAACTGCAATTGAATCACAGCTTATAATTTCGCCATCAATTTCCTTTGCAAGATTAATTGAAAGTTCTGTTTTCCCAACAGCAGTTGGACCAGTCAAAATTACAATTGATTTATCCTTAATATCCAATTTAAAGATTCACCTTTCTAAACAAATAGAATTAAACTATTCTCTTAAACTTTCTTTCCATGTCTTTCTTTGAAATCTCAATCATAGTAGGTCTTCCATGCGGACAGTTAAATGGATCATCAAGAGTTAATAATGTACTAACAAGTTCATTCGCTTCTCTTTCTGAAATTGCCATATTACCTTTAATTGCAGCCTTACAGGACATTGTTGCAATTCTATCGTTAATAGTATCATTAGTTAATGAACCCATATTACTATCTAACTTTCCAATAAATTCCTGTAATACATCTGCATAATCAAGATTTAATAGATTATAAGGAACTGATCTAATGATATATTCCTTATCTCCAAAGTTTTCTATCTCATATCCAAATTTATCAAGATTATCCTTGTACTCATTTACAACAGCTTCAGCCTGACCATTAAGAGAAATAACAACTGGAGGATTTAAGTACTGTTTATCAACACCATTCTCCTTAAACTGTTTTAAGTATTTCTCATAATTAACCTTTTCATGCGCTGCATGCTGGTCAATGATGTACATAGAATTCTTATATTCAATAATCCAGTATGTATCAAAAACCTGTCCAACAATTCTAAAATCAGGTTTATCATCTGCTCTTACATTAGGTGAAATTAAAGATTCCTGAACAGCATCTTTAATAACATTTTCCTTAAACTCTTCTCTTAATTTATTTGATAAATCTTCATCTTCCTTTTTACGATTAACTTCAAAAGGTTCAGAAGTCTTATTAAAGAGTTCATCATAAGAAGATGATTTTTTTATACCATAATCGGACTTAGTTTCATTTTGATACTTAGTAACTTCTTCATCTTTTTTAGGCGATGGAGAATTTACAGCATTATCTAAACTAATAGTTTTATTATTTTCAATTTTAGAATTATTATCTAATTTTGTATTATCTATGTTATTTGCTATATTTGTATCTGTAACATTTGATTTATTACTGATTGCAAAATCACTTACTTTAGATTTATACTCTACCTTATCCTCAGCAACATTATTAACACTTTGAGGTTTAATAATATCATTCCTTAATACATTAGGATTTTCAGATTTAATCGAATCAACACTCTTTACTGTTCCAGCACTTTCACTCAAGCCATCAGCTTTAGGAGCAACCTTATCTTCTTCTCTAGCAGCAATCTGACTTTCTTTTCTGATTGCTTCCTTCTTTTCAGCTTCAGTTAAAAGTTCACCATCTCTGATTAAGTCGTTCTGTCTTAATGCCTTTCTAACTATATCAACAATAAAATCAAAGATTTCATTGCCACGTTTAAATCTAAGTTCCATCTTTGAAGGATGAACATTTACATCAATCAAATTGCTATCTATTTCGATAAATAAATTAGTGAATGGATACATATGCTGCATAATAAATGTTTTATAACCTTCTTCAATGGCTTTTGAAATAATACTACTCTTTATGTATCTTTTATTTATATAATAATTTTCATACCCTCTATTACCTCTTGTAACGACAGGCTTACCGATAAAGCCATGAATCTTTAGAAAGTCATTACTTTCATTAATCTCAACAAGATTTTTCGTAATGTCTCTTCCGTAAATGCTATAAATAACATCTCTTAAGTTACCATTACCAGGTGTATGAATTTTTGTATTTCCATTAACCTTTAAAACAAATGAAATATCTGGATTTGAAAGAGCAATCTTTTGAACAATATCAGTAATATATCCACCTTCAGTAGAACCACTCTTTAAAAACTTACGTCTTGCAGGTGTGTTAAAGAAAATATTCCTAACAACAAATGTTGTTCCATCAGGAAGTCCAACTTCTTCAAACTTCTTCTCTTCTCCACCTTCAATTGCATATCTATAGCCATAGATTTCATCTGCCTGTTTTGTTAATAACTCAACCTGACAAACAGCTGCAATACTTGATAAAGCTTCACCTCTAAAACCAAGTGAACCTACTGATACAAGATCCTCAGCTGTTTTAATCTTACTGGTTGTATGTCTTAAAAATGCAACCTTAATATCGTCCTTATCAAAACCAATTCCATTATCTGAAATTCGAATCATGTCAAGTCCGCCATTTTTAATTTCAACACTAATATTAGTTGCCTTAGCATCGATTGCATTTTCTAATAATTCTTTTACGATAGAACTTGGTCTGTCGATTACTTCGCCAGCAGCGATTCTGTTAATTGTATTTTGATCTAATACATTAATTTTTCCCATATTATTTATCCTTTAATTTATCCTGTAAATCATATAGTAAACCAATCGCTTCAAATGGCGTAATACTATTAATATCAAGTGATAATAATTTCTCTTTTACTTCCTCTAAATTTGAATCAGAAGAAGCTGTTTCATGCTTAATATCATTTTCTATTTTTTCAAAACTATCAATAGCTTCAATCTTTTTAGCTGTATTAACAATATCAGCATTAGTAAGCTGAGCAAGTATTTCCTTTGCTCTCTGAATAACTCCGTCAGGAACTCCAGCTAACTTAGCTACCTGAATACCATAACTCTTATCAGCGCCACCTTTAATAATCTTACGAAGGAATACGATGTCATCACCCTGTTCCTTAACGCTAATACAATAGTTATTAACACTATCAAGTTTACCTTCAAGTTCAGTAAGTTCATGATAATGTGTAGCGAACAGTGTCTTTGCACCAATGATATTTACATCATTAATATACTCAACAACTGACCATGCAATACTAAGTCCATCAAATGTACTTGTACCACGACCAATCTCATCCAAGATTATCAAACTATCTTTAGTTGCATTTCTAAGAATGTTTGAAACCTCAGTCATTTCAACCATAAATGTACTCTGACCGCTTGATAAATCATCACTTGCACCAACTCTTGTAAAGATTTTATCGCAGATTGAAATGTTTGCGCTTTTAGCAGGAACGAAACTACCAATCTGAGCCATAAGAGTAATAAGTGCAACCTGTCTCATATATGTTGACTTACCAGCCATGTTAGGACCAGTAATAATTGAAATTCTGTGTAAATCTCTATCAAGATATGTATCATTATTAACAAATGAATTATTAGGCATCATCTTTTCAACAACCGGATGTCTACCATCCTTGATATCAATAACGCCCTCTGTATTAATGTTAGGTCTTACAAAGTTATTTCTTTCAGCAACATATGCAAGTGAAGCATATGCATCAATCTTTGCAATAGCCTTAGCAGTCTTTTGAACTCTTACAATCTGGCTTGCGATTTTCTCTCTAATTTCAGAGAATATATTATATTCCAAAGCATAGAGTTTATCTTCAGCACCAAGTATTGTATCTTCAAGTTGCTTTAATTCATCAGTTGTAAATCTTTCAGCATTAGTTAATGTCTGCTTTCTAATGTAATAATCAGGTACCATATCGATATTTGATTTAGTTATTTCAAAATAATAACCAAATACCTTATTGTACTTAACCTTCATATTCTTAATGCCTGTTTTTTCTCTTTCACGCATTTCAAGTTCTGAAAGCCAGCCTTTACCATCAGTTTTAGCTTTTCTTAGTTTTTCAATCTCCTCACTAAAACTATCCTTTATAACGCCACCATCTCTTGCAGAAATAGGTGGTTCTTCAACAATGCTTTCCTCAATCAATTCATAGATATCTCTTAATGTATCAAGTTCCTCACAGATATGTTTAATCTCTCTTGTATCAAAATCTGAAAGAATAGTTTTTATTGGTGAAAGCATTTCAATTGAGCTCTTAAACGCAATTAAATCTCGTGGATTTGCTGTTCTATATGCAATCCTTGTAATAAGTCTTTCAAGGTCATAAACAGGATTTAAATACTCTCTGATTTCATCCCTTGTTATAAGTTCATTATTTAAGCTTTCGATAACATCAAATCTATCATTTATCTCGCCCTTTAGAATAAGTGGCTGTTCAATAAATGATCTAAGCATTCTCGCACCCATTGCGGTTTTTGTTTTATCTAAAACCCAAAGAAGTGATCCGACTTTCTGCTTTTCTCTTAATGTTTCAGTAAGTTCAAGATTTCTTCTAGTTGAAGTATCTAAAATCATAAACTTACCAGTTCTATATGGTGTTATCTTTGTTAAATGATCAAGTGAATTTTTCTGTGTTTCCAAAAGATAATTAAGTAATGCACCACCTGCAATACTTCCAAGTGGGTAATCGGATAATCCAAGGCCTGAAATATCCATAACTTTAAAATGATCTTTTAAAACAGAAATAGCTTTATCATCATCAAAATACCAGTCCTCAAGTGTATATACATATGCACCAAGTCTGTTTTTTAAATCATCAATGTTAATTCCAGACATCAAAAAAACTTCATTACTAACAATTTCTGATGGAGTAAATTTATAAATCTCATCAATAAGAAGTCTTTTATCATTAACCTCTGTTACATAGTAATCGCCAGTACCAACATCAACAACACTAATACCATAAGCACCATCCGTGCATAAAATACACATTAAGTAATTATTCTTACTATCATCAAGGCTTGTTATATTTAAATTTGTTCCTGGTGTAACAATTCTTGTAACTTCTCTTTGTACTAAAGTTTTTGTATCAGCTGCATCTTCCATTTGTTCAACAATAGCTACTTTGTGGCCATATGCTACTAACCTATTTAAATAAGAATCAACTGAATGATGTGGTACACCACACATAGGAACTCGTTTTTCCAAACCACAGGATTTACCTGTCAATGTAATTTCAAGTTCTTTCGATGCAATAAGTGCGTCTTCAAAGAACATCTCATAGAAATCACCAAGTCTATAAAAAATAATACAATCACTATGTGCTCTTTTTGTTTCTATGTATTTTTGCATCATTGGAGTTACGCTGTCTATATCAACATTCGCACTCGTTACCTGTTCTAATAGTTCCATAATAATAGAATCCTTTTGCTTCATCTAAATGAACATCAACGATCTTTCCAATAAGTGATTCATCACCTTTAAGATGAACAACACTATTATTATCAAGTCTACCTGTTACAAGACTATCGTCATGTTCATTAACACCTTCAACTAAAACTTTTTTAGTCTGTCCTACAAGTTGCTTTGTCTTCATATCAGAGCCCTTCTGGATTTTATCAAGGAGTCTGTCAAATCGATCCTTAATAACATCTTCTGGAATCTGATTTTCCATTTTAGCGGCAGGCGTGCCAGTTCTCTTCGAATATATAAAAGTAAATGCACTATCGTAATTTACTTTTTCAACAACATCCATTGTCTCCATAAAGTCTTCCTCAGTTTCACCAGGGAAACCTACAATAATATCTGTTGTAATTGAGATATCAGGCATTGCTTCACGTAATTTATCTACTAAAGATAAATATTTTTCCTTTGTATAATGTCTATTCATAAGTTTAAGTAATCTATCACTACCAGACTGAAGTGGTAAGTGGAACTGATGACAAACCTTCTTAGCATTAGCCATAACTTCAATCAGTTCATCCGATAAATCCTTAGGATGTGAAGTCATAAATCTAATACGTTCAAGCCCTTCAATATCATCAACCATCTTTAATAATTCAGCAAATGATACCTCATCCTCTTCCTTATTTCCATATGAATTAACATTCTGTCCAAGAAGCATTACCTCAACAACGCCCTCGCTAACGAGTTTCTCAATTTCTCTGATAATATCTCTTGAACTTCTACTTCTTTCTCTACCTCTTACATAAGGTACAATACAATACGTACAGAAATTATCGCAGCCAAACATAATATTTACACCAGCCTTAAAAGGATACTTTCTAATCTGTGGAAGATCTTCAACTATTTCTGTTGTCCCCTCCCACACATTAACAGTAGGCTTCTTACTTTTATTTGTAAATCTATCATACAAAAGTTCAGCAAGCTGGAATATATTATGTGTACCAAAGATGATATCAACGAATGAAAAACTCTTTCTTATTTTTTCAACAACATCGCTCTCCTGCATCATGCAACCACATAATGCTATAATCATATTTGGATTTTTTTCTTTTAGTTTCTTTAAATAACCAAGTCTTCCATAAACTTTTAAATTAGCATTCTCTCTAACAGTACAGGTATTATATAAAACAAAATCTGCATTCTCGTCTTCGCTTTCAACGAATCCAATTTCTTCAAGAATACCTAAAAGTTTTTCAGAATCCTTTGCATTCATCTGACAACCAAAAGTATTAATATGACATGTTAACTTTCTGCCGTATTCATTTTCTTTATTTAAAACAATACTCTTACATAAATCCATGAAGTAGTACTGTCTTTCTGGTTCATGCACTGGTGCAACACTTAAATTATCAATCATCTATTTATCCTTTTTTATTACTTCTTCAATTGTTCCATCAGCATTTTTCACTGAAACATTGCTTAAATCATTTAAGAGACTTTGCTTAATTGCAGCTCTATACTCCTTATAAAGCTGTTGCTGTTCAGCCTTTTCATCAGCTGTAAGTTCTCTTGTTTTTTTGATTTTAGCTAATTCATTAATTCTTTGAATTCTCTTACTATCCATTTTAAACTCTTTTCATATATGAATTTTTATATAAATAAATTAGTATAAACTCATGTTAAATTAGTATCAATTTGCTACTAACTATTATGATACGAAAATATATAATGTACCATCATCTGCATAAATGCAGTCCTTATAATTTGCTTTTTCAGTATGAAGAACACTCATAGCTGGATATCTGAATATATTCATAATGTTCTTATTACCAATAAGTGATTTTTTAGGTTCAGAAACAATAATGATATCCTCTGTGATTGCTTCAATCTTCTTACTACTTTCAAATTCAATATCTATTTTATTTTTATTAAGATTTAAGAACTGTGTAGCATTCTTTCTAGCAATCTTTATGTATGGAACACCACCGATAACTGATGGCTGAGTTAAATCGTTATATCCTCTAACATTTCTATTAATACATGTTCTAGCCTTTTTAGTTCTTAAATTATAAAATGTCACTGTTTCATCACTTGTTTCATTATTGATTTTTGAATAAATAAGATATCCTGCATTAACTAATGCATAAGGTATTGTCTTTGTAAAATATGTCTGATCAATTGTGTTAAGAACAATGTTTGTTTTCTTAAGCATAATTTCAGAAATAAGCTGTGATACATTAACAATACTTACACCTTCAATTGATACTTCTGATCTATCTAACTTTTGGAAATTTGGATTAGCAAATAATGTGAAACCTGTTTTTAACACACACATGTTTTCATCATAAGAAATCATAGTATCAATACCATTACTTACAAGGTTTTCATCAACAACTTCAATCTGTGTTCTCTCTTTGTAATTATATAAATATAATTTATATTCATGTAATCCAATAAACTCACCTGATAATGTTCTCTTAGGAAGACCAATCTGAACAAGAATATTATCCTCATTAAGAGCAAATATCTTTATCTGCTTTCTTCCATTAACATAGTTTTTAATGGAATCTTTAAATCCATATATTCTCTTTGAATTATTAGTCATAAAATTATATTTTACCAAATAGAAATTTGAAAATTTATCATCAACTTTTTCATATTCAATAAAATAAACAGAATCAGATCTGTAAACACAGTTTACAACTGTAAACAATTCAATCTTATTACTTAGAGGCATAATTTCATCTCTTTCATTTGTCTCTAATCTATATATATAATATTTAGCGTTATCTACATTTTCAAAATCGCTCTCGTAATATTCCTTTTCAAGGACAATATCATCCTTTAAATGAAAACCATTAAACTGTGATGTCTTAACCATAAATCTAATATTCATAACGCCCTCCCATATTAATCAATATAGTTTTTAATGTTAAAGTTTTCTACTTTATTTTCTAAGAAATATGTTCCTACTTCTTCACCATCTATTATTGCTTTAATATTTTCAATATTATTACCGTTAGTTATTACAAGTGGTATTCCACCCTCTGTTGCAATCTTAGCAGCATTAATTTTAGCAGCCATTCCACCTGTTCCAACATTTGAAGAACTACTATCCTTTGCAAGTGCATATATGTCTTCATTTATTTCTTCAACATATGGGATAAACTTTGCATCTGGATTGCTATTAGGATCATCTGTATAGAATCCATCTTTATCTGTTAACATGATTACAAGATCCGCATTAACAATATTAGCTACTAATGCTGCAAGTGAATCATTATCACCAAATTCAATTTCATAAGTTGAAACTGTATCATTTTCATTAACGATTGGAATTACTCCAAGTTCTAATAATTTATTAAATGTATTTGTTGCATTCTTTAAACTAATATCATTTTCAACAGTAAACTTTGTCATCAAAACCTGACTTGTAATGTGATTATATTCAGAAAATAACTTCTGATACATCATCATAAGTCTTGACTGACCAATAGATGCGCAAGCCTGCTTATATGCAAGTGAATCATCCTTATGTCCTAAAAGTGCTCTTTTTCCAACAGCAATAGCTCCTGATGAAACAAGTATCACTTCTTTACCCTGATTGTTAAGGTCTGTTAAAACTCTTACAAGTTTTTCAAGTTTTTCGTAATTAAGATTACCTGTTTCTTTATATGTTAAAGAAGATGAACCAATCTTAACTACAATTCTCTTTTTTTCTTTTAATGCTTCTCTGTTAACCATCATATCTCAAATCCTCATTTGTAAATTTATTAACTATAGCTTCTGCTATTTTAATTCCATCAGCCGCAGCGGACATTATACCGCCAGCATAACCACAGCCTTCACCAGCAGGGTAAATACCCTTAACTTCACTTTCAAAATTTTCATTTCTAAGAATTCTTATTGGTGAAGATGTTCTACTTTCAATTGCAAGTAAAACTGCATTATCCATATTAAAGCCTGATAATTTATTACCAAAATATTCAATAGCTTCAATAATTGTTTTATTAATACGCTCAGGTAAAATAGATCTAATATTAGCTGGTTTGATTTCACCTTTTACCTTAAGTTCATATCCTATATCAGCAAATGACTCCGTCTTTACATCATTCTTAAAATCAATATACTTTTGCGCCGGTATTTTTCCATCACATAAATTATATGTTTTTTCTTCAAGACCCCTTTGATATTCGATATTAGCTAGAACATCACTACCTTTAGCCACATCTGTTTCTATATGTGAAACTAATGCACTATTAGCACAGCCACTGTTTCTATCTTTATAACTCATACCGTTAATTGCAAGCCTATTATCCTCGGAGGAAGCATTTACAACGTATCCTCCCGGACACATACAGAATGAAAAGACCGGTATATCATCTTCTGATTTATATGTTAATTTGTACGGAGCACTTTCAAGTCTTTCATCATCCGTACCATACTGCCCCATATTAATAACATTTTGCGGGTGTATGATTCGAAGTCCAACTGCATATGTCTTACGCTCCATTTTTAAATAATCATTAAGCATGTAAAAAGTATCTCTAGCACTATGTCCCAAAGCAAGTACTAAGAGATTGGTATCAATAAACTCTTTATCATTATCCTTGTTATGAGTAACAATACCGATAACTTTTCCATCCTCAATCTTTATATCATCAAGTCTTGTATTAAATCTAATTTCACCACCAAGACTTTTGATTTCTTCTCTCATATTTTTAATACATTCTTTTAAAACATCTGTACCAATATGAGGTTTAGAATCATATGTTATATTTTCATCAGCACCATACTCATGAAATGTTTCAAGTATGTACTGCAATCTTCCAAATTTATCAGAAACACCAGTATTAAGTTTTCCATCAGAGAATGTTCCAGCTCCGCCTTCACCAAATTGTACATTTGATTCAGGATTAAGCTTATCCCCATTCCAGAAACTTTCTACTGTCTTGCTTCTATTATCAATATCTTCCCCCCTTTCAATAATAAGAGGTTTATACCCGCACTTAGCTAAAATGTACGCGCAGAACAAACCGCACGGCCCAAATCCAACAATTACAGGTCTTTTACTAAGGCTTTCGCTTCCTACTTTAGGAAGTTTATATATCTTAAGTTTTTTATCATAAATAATATCTTTATGTTTAATTTTTTTTACTTTGTTTTTAGTATTAATAAAGATCTGATACACATAGAAAATATCTGGTTTATGTCTTGCATCAATTGATTTTTTTAATATCTTAAAACTATCTATGTCAGATTTCTTAATTTTACACTTCTTACAAGCTTTTGATAGTAGCATTTCGATACTATCTACCTTATAATCAATTTTAATATTACTAATAGTTATACTACTCATTTATAATATCCTATTTCTATAAATCATTTTAAACAGCCTGCAATAAAGCCACTAGAAAAAGCAAACTGTAAATTATAACCGCCACACTTTCCAACAACATCTAAAACTTCACCAGCAAAATAAACATTATCATTTATCTTTGATTTCATTGTTTTAGAATCTACTTCTAAAAGTGAAACACCACCTGATGTAGCCTGTGCATTATCTGAGTTAATCAACTCACTAACCTTAAATGTAAAATGCTTAATCTTATCAGATAATATTTTTATATCTTTATCAGTTAACTCAGAACTATCTTTATATGGATTAACATTTGCATTCTTACAAATATATGTTGCTAGTTTATAATTAATATAACCATTTATAACATCTGCCACTGGCATGCCTAAATTTTTTGAAGTTCTAAGAAGATATTCTAAATCCTCTTTATTAATCTCTGGACATAACTCTAAATCAATAACTATGTTTTTATATTCTGCTTTTTCAATTAGTTTTTTAATCTTAATTGAAAGATTGAAAATACATATTCCAGAAAGCCCTTTATCAGTAAACTGACATTCACCACTTTCTGAATCAATTAGCTTTCCATCATACAAAAGATTTGCAACAACCTTACTTCTAACACCCGAAATATCCTTAAGTCTTTTATTTGAACAAACAACTCCAGTTAAAACCGGAACAGGATTACTAACTGTATGTCCAAGCTTTTTAATTAAATCATAACTACTACCATCAGAACCTGACTTTTTAGCAGTTACCCCACCTGTTGCAATTATTAATTTATCAAAATTTATTTCTCTGTCTTCACAGATTATAGTGTTTCCTTTTATGTCTTTAACAATACACTCATTAACTACATTAACGCCAAGTCTTTCGGCTTCTAAAAGCATGTGATTTAAAACTGTTGATGCCTGGTTAGATAAAGGATATACATAGCCATCCTTATCATATGTATGCACACCAATCCCTTCAAAAAACTTTAATGTATCTTTCTCAGAGAATAATTCCAAAACATCTTTAACATATGCCTTACAATCATCGTCATAAAAAGACTCATTCATCGAAAGATTAGTAATATTACATTTACCATTACCAGTCATTAAAATCTTCTTACCAGGTTTATTTGCATTATTTATTATTGTAACATCTTCATTATTGCGAGCAGCAGTTATTGCAGCCATAAGGCCACTTGCTCCTGCACCTAAAACACATACTTTCATATATTAATTCATTAAATGTACTTTCTTAAATATTCTATAAATCTTATTACCTTTTGGCATATTAAGTAATTCTTCTTTTGTAATTGCCTTAAATAAAACCAAGGTAATTGCATATGTAACTACTGCAACAAACATAGCAATAATACATGCGTATCGGAACGGAATAATACTCTTTAATCCTTTATATGAACCATAAGAAAGTAATCCCATAACCAATGAACACATAAATGGTCTAATAAATGAACTTAACCATTCAAATCTATAAATGGTATATCTCCTTATTGCTATTGCATTTAATATGCATAAAACAATTGAATATAATAAATCAAAAATAACAACTATATATATTGCCATTTCAAAATTACTCTTCTTTACAAAATTTAAAGAAATAGGTAATAAAACAATATGAATAGCAAATGATATTGCCGAATGTTTAAGAGGAACATTCAACTTATCAACACCTTGCAATATACCATTTGTAATAGTTGATAATGAATAAAATACAACTGTTAAAAAAGAGAATAACATCAATTTATATGCAATTCTTAAAATTGTAGTTCTAAATAACATTGCGATTATAGGTTTTCCTAAAACCATAAGCCCAACACCACTAGGCAATGCAATAATTAATGTAAACTTGAGAAGTATTGAAATTTTATCTGCTACCTCTCTTCTATCACCCTTTGTATATGATGATATAAGACTTGGAACAAGCGACGTTGAAAGTGCTGCAGCTATCGCAACCGGAATATTAGTTATAAGTACATAATTTCCAGAATAGACACCCCAAACGGCTTTATAATCATCTTCTGTAAGTCCCTTTGATCTTAAAATATTTCCAAAAATCATTCCATCTAGTACATTACTTAACTGATATAATGTAGTACTTAATAATACTGGAATAACTGTAACGAAAAATAATTTTAATATTTCTCTATAGTCATCATCATAAAAGTCATCTTGAATAATTCTATCTTCAAATGTTATATCTCTTTTATTTACATAATAATAGATTAATAAAATAAGCAATGCTGTTACTGCACCAAGACATGTACCTAAAGTACCGCCAGCAGCACCATAAGCATCTTTCATATTACCTTTGCCGTACTTACTAGCAATGTGAATACCTATTTCGCTAAGTTTCTTAGCAGCAATAATTGAAATAATTGCATTAATTATTTGCTCAAAAATCTGAGAAACAGCAGTAGGAATCATAGTATTAAGGCCTTGGAAATAACCTCTAATTACACCAGCAATACAAACTACTAAAACAGTAGGTGCTAAAACTCTTAATGCTGGTGCACAAGATGGATATCCTGCAATGTCAGCAATAAAATCAGCAAATATAAATGTAATTATTGCTATAGATCCACCAACTATAAGAGCAAATGCAAAAGAAACCTTAAGAACCTTTACACAATCCTCATACTTTCTAGCAGTAACCTTAGCTGAAACTATTTTTGAAATAGCCAAAGGTAAACTTACTGATGAAATCAATAACAAAATATTATAAATACTATATGCATTACTATATAAACCATTTCCACCACTACCAAGTATATTATTAAGTGGAATTCTATATATTAGACCAATAAGTCTAACCATTATTCCTGCAGCAGCAAGAATTGTTCCATTTATAATAAACGAATTTCTGTTTTTTTGTTTACTAGACATAATTATCTTATCCTTATGTTTTTACTATTTCGTTGTTTCTGCAGTGTTCTCTTTCTCTGATTTCTTTTGATTAGCTTTTTCGAATGCTTCTTTATCCTGAACTGTAACATTCATGTTTTTGCCTAAATAAGCAACATATGTCTTACCAACATTAAGCTTAATTTCTCTACCCTTTGGATTGTAATACTTAGTAACATCACTCATCTGTTCTTTTTTCCAAGTAATCTTTTGGCATACACCATTAGTGATATAATAGCCTTCACCGCTACCAGTTACTGTCATATCGATACTCTTTCCATCTGGATAAATACCATAATCAACATACTGACAAATAATATTATTAAAAGCTAACTGTTCATTATTATTTTCATCAATATGCTTTCCACCATACTGGAATCTCTTATAAAGGCCAGTATTTTCATCATATTCAAACCAAGGTGCATTAATAGGATATCCAAGACTTACCTTATATGCACTCTGTCCTTTTATTTCTACTTTATCGCCATCAACTTCAGCAAATTTATATTTACCCTTATAATCCTTATCATATTTACGTTCATAACCAAGAGTCTTAATTGCTGCCTCTAACTTGTCATGATCTGTATAAACATCATGTGGGCTATATTTATCACTTGCTCTATAAAATGTTGTATTACCAACAGCAGATAAACCACTGATATTATCAATCGCATCAGTATTTAAATAATCTTTTGCATACTTACTCTGACCAAAGTGAGTATAAATAGCATCATATTCATTTGAAATATAGCAGTAATAAATTCTACAACTTCTAATTGAACCTATTCTCTTAATGTCCTTTGTATCTTCAAATAAAGCCATAAGTCTTGTCATTCCACCTTCAACAGGACATTCATGAATAATTGAAGCCTTACTAATTCCAGACTGTGGAATTGCATCACCAATGTTATTAATCATAACTGCTATAGGTCTTTTATTTCCTAATTTTTTAGGAATCCAATCACCAGTTAATTTTGAAATTGTATCATTATCATGATTAACTTCTGTTGTAGGTTCTACTGTTGTTTGTTCTACTGTAGTAGGCTGTGCTGTTGTATCAGTTACTTTTGCAGTTGTAGTTGAATCCTTACTCTTATCACCTAATCCAAAAACTGCTAAACATACTGCAACTGCAATAAGAGCAACAGTACCAATTCCAATTGCAATACTCTGTTTCTTGTGTTCTGAAATAAATTTTTTAAACTTATTTTCTTCTTTCTTACTATTAATTTCCTTTTCTTCTACATTTTCACTGTTAGTAATATTTTCTTTGTTATCCATAATCTCCTATTAAGCTACCTTGATATACCTAATTCATCAAGTATTTCTTTCTGCCTATCCTCCATTAATATTCTCTCATCATCCTCCATATGATCATAACCACATAGATGAAGCATACTATGCGCTGTTAAAAACGCAAGTTCCCTTAACTCACTATGACCATATTCAAATGCCTGAGTTTTAATTCTTTCAATGTTTAATACAATATCCCCTAGTATTAACTCTCCATTCTCCAAGTTGAACAATGAATCATCATCTTCAACACTTGAAAAATCTGAAGGTTCGTCATATTCAATCATAGGAAATGACAAAACATCAGTAGGTTTATCAATCTCTCTTTGTTCTTTATTAATCTCCCTAATCATCTCTCCATCAACCATTAATACGTTGACTTCACACTCATAAGGACATTTCTCATAGTCAAGAGCCTTATTAACAACGTCTTTAATCACCTTTTTATAATCAAAGTCAAAATCAACAAAAACCTCTTCATCAATATTAATTGTCATTACTTTCTATCCTCTTTTTTAGGCTTTTTAGTATTTTGCTTATTTTCATACTTATCATAAGCCATAACAATCTTCTGAACCAATGGATGTCTAACTACATCCTGACTTGTTAGTGTAACAAATGCAATTTCATCAATTCCTGATAAAACCTTAGTCGCTACTTCAAGACCTGAAATATTACCATGCGGTAAATCCTTCTGTGTTAAGTCTCCAGTAATAACTACCTTTGAACCAAAGCCAATTCTTGTTAAAAACATCTTCATCTGAGCTGGTGTTGTGTTCTGTGCTTCATCCAAAATAATAAATGCATTATCTAAAGTTCTACCTCTCATATATGCAAGAGGCGCAACTTCAATAAGACCTTTTTCTACATTAGCTAAATAACTTTCAGCTCCCATAATCTGATAAAGTGCATCGTAAAGTGGTCTTAAATATGGATCAACCTTACTCTGTAAATCACCTGGTAAGAAACCTAAATTTTCACCAGCTTCAATTGCAGGTCTAGTCAAAATGATTCGACTAACTTCATCTGATTTAAATGCATTAATTGCTTCAGCCATTGCAAGATAAGTTTTACCTGTACCAGCAGGACCAATTCCAAAAGTAATCATTTTACGCTTTATCTCATCAATGTACTTCTTCTGTCCTAATGTTTTTGGTTTAATAGGCTTACCTGTAATGGTTCTACATATAATATCTTCATCCAAATTAGTTAATTCAGATGTATTATCATCAAACGCTAGAGAAATGGCATATGTAACATTCTGAGTTGTTATGTCATTACCACGTTCTGATAATTTCAATAATTCTTCAAGTACTTTTCTAGCCCTGCTTGCAGAAACTTCATTACCAATAATTTTTATATTTGAATCCCTATTTATAATAGTAACATGTAGGTTTCTTTCAATGATTTTTACATTTTCATCAAGTTCACCAAACACGTTTCTTATATGATCTGCAGGCATGCTAAATATATTCTCAATAGCTGCCAAAAATATATATCCTCCTTACAATATACATATAAGGCCATAAAAACCCATACTGAAACAGTATACCACAAAATACCGCACAAAAAAAGGAGATAATATAATTATCTCCTTTTTTATTAACTAAATAAGTTTTATCTTAGTTATATTTACGTTTTCTAGCAGCTTCAGATTTCTTCTTACGCTTTACGCTAGGCTTTTCATAATGTTCTCTTTTACGAATCTCCTGCTGAATACCTGCTTTCGCACAGTTTCTCTTGAATCTGCGGATAGCACTATCAAGTGATTCGTTTTCTTTAACGATTACATTTGACATAAGACAACTCCAACCTCCCTCCAGTTATAAATTGCGCATACAACTGTTTTGGGTAATTTTTTGCACTAGTGATATTATAAACATCAAAACCCAATTCGTCAACTACTTTTTTATACTTTTAATATTAGAAAATGCCTTATTTTATTTAATCTGTCCTTCTAATACTTCTTTAGCCTTATTAAGAGCATCAGCAATACCAGCTACATTCTTTCCGCCGGCCTGTGCCATGTTTGGACGACCACCGCCGCCGCCGCCAACAAGTGATGCAATTTCCTTAATAATGTTACCTGCATGAGCACCCTTAGCAATAGCATCATCAGTAGCAGTAACAATTAAGTTAACCTTACTTTCTCCTACATTTGAAGCTAAAACAATAACACCTTCGCCAAGCTTATCTTTAAGATTATCACCAAGATTACGTAAATCATTCATTTCTACATCATTTACTTCAAGTGGCAATAACTTAACACCCTTAACTTCAACAACAGAAGCTAGCGCATCTCCTGCTGACTCATTAGCAATCTTGCTCTTTAAGCTTTCATTCTCTGATGATAATGCTTTAATTTCAGCAAGCATGCTTTCAATTCTATTAAGAAGTTTTGAAGGATCTGTCTTAGCCACCTTACAAACTTCATTAAGTGTATTTTCAAGATTATTATAATAATTTACAACGCCATCACTTGTAATTGCTTCAATTCTACGAAC
>OCTX012286175.1_pt1 | contig 37184 bp, 25 predicted proteins | sample 1539691 | NCBI WGS metagenome assembly OCTX01 (sample SAMN02144231, study PRJEB22623) | gut metagenome | biome: sheep rumen | host: Ovis aries | place: New Zealand
CGCTCCTTCATGGCAGCGAGACCGCCCTGTTTTTTGATCCACTTGAACACCTTGCCGCAGATATAGATGCCGTATGCGGGAGGGGTGTTGAAGAGGGAATCATTGTCGGCCTGGGTCTTCCACTTGAGCATGGTGGGAGTTCCCGGAAGCACATCATCGCGGATGAGATCTTCGCGGATAATGGCGATCACGACACCTGCGGGTCCGATGTTCTTCTGAACGCCGCCGTACATCACAGCATATTTGGTGATGTCCACGGGCTCGGACAGGAAGCAGGAAGAGACGTCGGCGACCAGATCATGTCCCTTGGTATTGGGGAGTTCCTTAAACTTGGTTCCGTAGATGGTGTTGTTCTCGCAGATGTAGACATAATCAGCTTCTTCGGGGATGTCCAGGTCGGAGCAGTCCGGAATGTAGCTGAAGGTCTTGTCCTCGGAAGAAGCGACTGCAATGGCATCACCGTATTTTCTGGCTTCCTGCCAGGCTTTTTTGGCCCACTGTCCGGTGATGACATAGGCCGCGCAGTGATTGCGCATCAGGTTCATGGGAACCGCAGCGAACTGGGTCCATGCGCCGCCCTGAAGGAACAGAACTTTGTAGTTGTCCGGAATCTGCAGCAGGTCGCGCAGGTCGGCTTCGGCTTCTTTGATAATACCGTCGAAAATCTTGCCGCGGTGGCTCATCTCCATGACGGACATACCGCATCCTCTGTAGTTGAGCATCTCGTCTGCCGCCTCCTGAAGCACTTCTTCAGGGAGAACGGCGGGGCCTGCGGAAAAATTATATACTCTGTCCATATGACTTGAATATCCTCCTGTAAAACATTGATGGTGTGAATCGGGCGGTGAAAGCCCTCTTTATATTTATTGAAAAATATTTATTAAAAAATATTTATTAAAAATCAGCCCTGATCGTCGGATTTGCCTATATCCGTCTCATCAAAAGCCTCTTCAATGGAACTGCCGGGAGAGACCATGGGGAATACCTTGTCGTCTTCTTCGATGACGCAGTTTACAAGTATGGGTTCAGTGGAGGCCAGTGCCTCTTTGAGGGCGGGTTCAAGCTCTTCGATGGAAGTGACATTGATCGCTCTGCAGCCCAGTCCCTCGGCGACCTTGCAGTAATCCACATTGTCCTTCAGTACGGTGGCACTGTAGCGGGCTCCGTAAAACAGAGTCTGCCACTGTCTCACCATGCCGAGCACATGGTTGTCGATCACGATTTCGATGATCGGAATATGGTAGCGGCTTGCGGTCGCAAGCTCGTTCATATTCATCCGGAAGCATCCGTCGCCGCCGATATTGATGACCTTGCGGTCCGGGAAAGCGATCTTAGCGCCGATGGCAGCACCGATTCCGTATCCCATGGTACCCAGTCCGCCCGAGGAGATCAGGGTGCGGGGCCTGGAAAAAGTATAGTACTGGGCAGCCCACATCTGGTGCTGGCCGACATCGGTCGTGATGATGGCGTTTCCGCAGGTCAGCTCATCGAGCTTCTCGATGATACGGGGGCATGTGAGCCTTGTCTTGTTGTAATTGAGCGGATAAGAATCACAGAGCTGCTGCGTATAACGGAGCCAGTCGGTGTGTCTCTGCTGGTCCAGCTTGCCATTGAGCAGCCGGAGTACCTTTTTGAGATCTCCGATGATCGAAAAGTCGACCTTGATGTTCTTGTTGATCTCAGCCGGATCTATATCAATATGGAGAATTTTGGCGCCGGAGGCAAAAGTTTTCGCGTTGCCGATGACTCTGTCGGAGAAACGGGCGCCCAGAACGATCAGAAGATCGCAGCGGCTCACTCCCAGGTTGGAGGCTTTGGTCCCGTGCATGCCGAGCATGCCGGTATAACGCGGGTCATGTCCGTCGAAAGCGCCTTTGCCCATGAGGGTGTCGCATACAGGAGCGTCCACCTTGTCCACAAATTCCCGCAGTTCCAGAGAACAGCCGGAAATCACAGAACCGCCGCCCACCAGGATATAGGGCTTTTTAGATGCCTTGATCATGCTTATGGCATAATCGATCTCAGAATCTTTGATCTTGTGTTCCTGGACGGGAAGAAAGCGGTCGGGAACGACCGGCTCATATTCGCATTCGGTTCCGGTCACATCCTTGGGGACATCGACCAGGACCGGGCCGGGACGTCCTGTCCTGGCGATCGCGAAAGCATGCCGGATGGTGTCCGCCAGGTCATGAACATCCTTGACGATCCAGCTGTGCTTGGTGACAGGCATGGCGATTCCGTTGATATCGACCTCCTGGAAGGAATCCTTGCCCAGCAGGGGAAGAGTCACGTTGCAGGTGATGGCAACGATCGGAACACTGTCCATATAGGCGGTTGCGATTCCGGTCACCAGGTTGGTGGCTCCGGGGCCGCTGGTCGCCATGCAGACGCCGACCTTTCCGGTCGCCCTGGCGTATCCGTCGGCGGCGTGGGAAGCGCCCTGCTCGTGGGATGTCAGATAATGATGGATTTTGTTTCTGTTTTTGTAAAGAGCGTCATATACATTCAGGATCGCACCGCCGGGATAGCCGAACACTGTGTCAACACCCTGTTCAAGCAGGCACTCAACGATGATATCCGCACCGGTTAATTTCAAGGGAAACTCCTTTCCAGCGAGCCTGCTGCCGGAGAAAATATCTACTCCGGCACAGACATCTCTGCTCTGAAAGACTATGCTTTAAAAGCTCCGGCGATCCGCAGAGCTTTTATGCCTGGTGAAGGCAGCTGTGCTGCCATGGCAATTTACAGTAAATGCTCAGCGGGGAAGCTCCAGCACTGCGCCGCGGTTTCCGCTGGTGACCAGGGACGCGTATCTGTGCAGATAGCCGTCTGTCACGCGGGGCTCGCGGGGCTGCCATTTTGCTCTGCGGGCAGCAAGCTCCTCATCGCTGACCTTCATTTCCAGTTTATTGGCCGGGATGTCGATGGAGATGATATCGCCTTCCTCGACGAGGGCGATCGGGCCGCCGACAGCTGCCTCAGGGGAGACATGACCGATGGAGGCTCCTCTGGACGCGCCGGAGAAGCGGCCGTCTGTGATGAGCGCGACGGTGGAATCCAGTCCCATGCCCGCGATCGCGGAGGTGGGATTGAGCATCTCGCGCATACCGGGGCCGCCCTTGGGTCCCTCGTAGCGGATCACGACGACGTCGCCTTCTTTGATCTTGCCGCCGGTGATGGCAGCGATAGCATCCTCTTCACAGTCAAAGACGCGGGCGGGGCCTTCGTGGACCATCATCTCGGGAAGGACGGCGCTGCGCTTGACAATACCTGTATCGGGAGCAAGGTTGCCCTTGAGGACAGCGATGCCGCCGTTGGCCATGTAGGGATTCTCGATGGGACGGATGACCTCGGGATTCGTGTTGACACAGCCCCGGATGTTCTCCCGCATGGTTTTGCCGGAGACGGTGATCAGATCAAGATTCAGAAGGCCCTTCTTGTCCAGCTCGTTCATGACAGCGTAAATGCCGCCTGCCTCGTTCAGATCCTCCATATAGGTGGGGCCTGCAGGAGCCAGATGGCAGAGGTTGGGAGTCCTGTCGGAGACCTCGTTGGCGATCTCCATATTGATCTCGATCCCTGCCTCGCGGGCGATTGCGGGAAGATGGAGCATGGTATTGGTGGAGCATCCGAGCGCCATGTCCATGGTGAGCGCGTTCATGAAGGCTTCTTTTGTCATGATGTCTCTGGGACGGATGTCTTTTTCAACGAGCTCCATGATCTTCATGCCGGCGTGCTTGGCCAGACGGATGCGGGCGGAGTAGACGGCAGGGATGGTGCCGTTGCCCTGCAGACCCATACCGATCGCCTCGGTCAGGCAGTTCATGGAGTTGGCTGTATACATACCGGAGCAGGAGCCGCAGGTAGGGCAGACCTTCTCCTCATATTCATGCAGCTTTTCTTCGGTCATGGTGCCGGCGGCAACAGAGCCGACAGCCTCGAACATAGAGGAAAGGCTGCGCTTTCTGCCGTCGATGTGGCCGGCAAGCATGGGACCGCCGGATACAAAGATGGTGGGAACATTGACTCTGGCAGCCGCCATCAGGAGACCGGGGACGTTCTTGTCGCAGTTGGGGATCATGACCAGACCGTCAAAACCGTGCGCCTTGGCCATACATTCTGTGGAGTCCGCGATCAGATCGCGTGTGACAAGGGAATATTTCATGCCGATATGACCCATGGCGATACCGTCGCAGACAGCGATCGCGGGGAACATGACGGGCATTCCGCCTGCCATGGCGACGCCCATTTTGACTGCCTCGGCAATTTTGTCCAGGTTCATGTGTCCGGGGACGATCTCGTTATAGGAACATACGATACCGATCATCGGGCGTCTTCTCTCCTCCTCAGTGTAACCGAGGGCGTTGAAAAGACTGCGGTGGGGGGCAGTTGAGACACCTTTTTTGACAGAATCACTCTTCATAAAAAATCTCCAATCCGGAGCGTATACCGGAAGAATAAAGCCTGTGGACCGGGTGCGGTTCTCTCCCTGCCGGGCGGGCAGGGCTTTGATTCTTCTGCCTCAGGACTTGTCCGCGACGCTCCGGCACGGACAAGTGGTATAAAAACGATTAGTCAGCATGGATGGCCACACTGATTCTGAACCTTGGGAACGCAGGTGATCACTGCGGGACCGCTGCGGGATTACGGCAGGATCCTTGCAGGATCAACGCGGAATAACTGCAGGATCAACGCGGTATAACTGCAGGATCTCTGCGGGAATGAAAAACTGAATATCCGTGGAATTGTCCCGTCAGATTCTCTCGCAGATCCTGTCTCCCATTTCGTCGCATTTCTGCACGATGAGAGACGATGCCTCTTCTCCGCGGGGCATGAGGTCCACACTGCGGTAGCCGTCCGCGATCGTGCGCTTTACGGCGTCCTCGATAGCCAGTGCTTCTTTCTGAAGACCGAAGGTATAGCGGAGCATCATGGCTGCGGAAAGAACTGTAGCGATCGGATTGGCAATATTCTTTCCGGCAATATCGGGAGCGCTGCCGTGGCTGGGCTCATAGAGACCGAAGCTCGTCTCGTTCAGGGAGGCGCTGGAAAGCATCCCGATCGATCCCGTGATCATGCTGGCCTCGTCTGAAAGAATGTCTCCGAACATATTCTCGGTCACAATGACGTCAAACTGCTCGGGCTCCAGCACCAGCTGCATGGCGCAGTTGTCGACATACATATTGGAAAGGCTGACTTCCGGATAGTCTTTGGCGACTTCCGCGACGACTTTTCTCCACAGGCGGGAGGTGTCGAGGACATTTGCCTTGTCCACGCTCATGACCTTCTTCCTGCGCTTCATGGCGATGTCAAAGGCGGTCTTCGCGATGCGGCGGATCTCGTTTTCGTCATATTTCAGAGTGTCGACAGCAGTCATAACACCGCCGATGACTTCTGTGTGCCGCTCACCGAAATACAGACCGCCGGTCAGCTCGCGCACGATGATGAGGTCGAAAGTGCGGCCGCCGTCTTTGGCTGCCAGCGGGCAGGAGTCCGCCAGCTCTTTGTAGAGATATGCGGGGCGGAGGTTTGCATAGAGCCCCAGGGTCTTTCTGAGCTTGAGAAGCCCGGCTTCGGGACGAAGCTCCGGTGCCAGCTTATACCAGGGCGATGTGGCAGCGTCTCCTCCGATGGAACCCATGAGAACAGCGTCACATTTCTTCGCGGTTTCGATCGCTTCATCCGTCAGCGGTACGCCGCAGGCGTCGATCGAGCATCCGCCCATGAGAATATCCGTGTAAGTAATCCTGTGTCCGTATACAGAACACACCTTGTCAAGCACCTTCTGCGCCTGAGCAACGATCTCGGGACCTATTCCGTCGCCTCTGATCACGCCGATTTTCATTTCCATAAGTCTTCCTCACTTTCAGAAGGCATCACATTATCTTGTATAAAAATGTGCTTATGAGTTCAACGCTGTAAAATACTAAAGTGCAGGCACGCTGTTTCCCGCATGCCTGCACGCCGCTGCGCCTGAGTGCACAGGCGCAATATGTAGCGCTCTCTTTTCAGAGTTCCTGTCTGCTGAATGGCCCTGTTTGCCGCCTGACAGGAGTATTCATGAGCCGGGAAGTGAACAGGATCCACGCTTTCCGGCTATGCCGCCCGGCTGAGCGGAATTATTATTCACTCTTTCAGACCATGCCGCTCACAAGAGCGGCACTCTGAAGCGTTTTCGCCTGCGCGAAAGCGGTGAAGAATCACAGGATGTTTGCGACGCTTCGCGGCAAAAACATCCGGAGTGAAAAATAATGCATCGGCATTATTATTCGCTCTTTTCTTCCGCGTCTTCCGGCTTTTCGAGCTGGATGATTGCAGCACGCTGCATGGGAATACGGCAGTTCTTGTTGTAACCGAACTCTACGATCACTGTGTCTCCGTTGATATCAATAACAACTCCGTAGAAACCGGAAGTCGTAAGAACTGTATCTCCGACAGCGAGGGTTGCCAGCATCGCAGCCTTTTCCTTTTCCTGCTTTTTCTGGGGACGGATCATCAAGAAATACATTGCGCCGAAAATAACAGCGATGTAAACGATCGTTCCAATTCCCATTCCGGCAGAAGACAGCATCATACCACTCATGTTCAAAATTCCTCCATTAATGAATAATAAAATTCCTGACGGCTTATTTTTTCGTCATTGTTCTATATCATACAACAAACTTGCATGTTTTTACAACTGTTTTATTAGCGGAACATAGGTTTGTCAGAATCGCTTTGTCAGAATCGGATTATTGTATACGCGCTTATGCGGCTCAGCTCTCTCCCTCATGCATCTGATCGATCGCGGCCTTTTTGAATGCAGCGAACTCTCCCCGGTCCAGGGCGCTGCGGATCTGTTCCATCAGATGATTGTAATAGTAGAGATTGTGCAGAACTCCCATCCGCATGCCCAGCATTTCCTGAGCCTTGTAGAGGTGGCGGAGATAGGCCCTGGAATAACCGCCTCTGCAGACCGGGCAGCCGCAGCCTTCTTCGATGGGCCGGTCGTCCTCTGCATAGCGGGCGCTCTTGATATGGAGAGTGCCGTGCTTCGTGTACAGATTGCCGTGGCGGCCGTTGCGGCTGGGATAGACACAGTCAAAGAAATCAATCCCGCGGTCCACACTCTCCAGGATATTCTCGGGAGTGCCGACACCCATCAGATAGGTGGGCTTGTCGACCGGCAGGCGTGGAACCGTGTGGTCCAGAACATCGTACATCTGCTCGTGGGTCTCTCCCACCGCCAGACCTCCGACCGCGTAACCGTCCAGATCCATTTCCGAGATTCTGTCCGCATGATCCATACGGATATCGTTGTAGACAGCGCCCTGATTGATTCCGAAGAGGAGCTGGTCCTTATTCACAGTGTCTTCGAGAGTGTTCAGACGCCTCATTTCTGTTTTACAGCGCTCCAGCCAGCGGGTGGTCCTGTCCACTGATCTGGTGACGTAATCGCGTTCCGCCAGAGCGGGAGGACATTCATCGAAAGCCATGGCGATCGTTGAACCCAGGTGGGACTGAATCTGCATGCTCTCCTCAGGACCCATGAAGATCTTGTGGCCGTCAATGTGGCAGCGGAAGGTTACGCCCTCTTCCTTGATGCTGCGCAGGTCCGCCAGAGAAAAGACCTGGAATCCGCCTGAATCGGTGAGAATCGGCCTGTCCCATTTCATGAAATGATGAAGGCCTCCCATCTTATGTACGAGAGTGTCGCCGGGGCGCACATGCAGATGATAAGTGTTGCAGAGTGCAACCTGGGTCCGGATGGTCCTAAGGTCATCGGAGGAAAGACCGCCTTTGATGGCTCCGGCTGTGGCGACATTCATGAAGACGGGTGTCTCGATGGTGCCGTGGACGGTGGTAAGGCGGGCCCTCTTGGCACGTCCTTCCTGTTTTAAAAGTTCATACATAATATGATTCTCCCGGTTTGGTTTTAGTTAAAGAAGGGCTGGTACTGCAGATTCCGCCGCAAGGCGGAAAATACGCTGTACGGCCGTGTCCTATTCAAGACTGGCAGGCGAGTCTTGCGCGATGAAGAATAAAAACAGGAGGGACCTCGTGACCGGATCCCTCCTGCAGATGCTTGTCATCCTCTGAACATGCGTGTCTCTTCGCCCGCTTCTATGATGGTATGGCGATGGTATGGCTGAGAGCAGATCCGCTCCGGAAATGCCTCAGAGCTGTTCAGGAAGCAGTTTGTGGAAGATGATGCAGTTCGGCTTGTCCACGCTGATTTCCTTGGCGGACATGATGATTGTCTTTTTCTCCATATCAACGGAGAAGAATGTCATAGTATCGGATTCGTGGTTAAGGCTGACCAGATGCTTGTCATCAGGGAACAGCGCGGCATCCTTGGGATATTCACCGCTGATCGGGAGGCAGAGTACCTTGTGGAGGTATCCGTTGTCCGGATCAATGCTGAAGATAACAACAGAGTTGTCTCCTGCGTTGGAACTGATCAGATACTTGAAATCCGATGAGAAATTGAGGGCGCTGGCGGCGGATCCTGTGGCGTGGTAGTCATTGAGCGTGGGAACGGTCTGGATCTTCTCGAATTCGGGAACTCCGTTGACCTCCTGATAGAAGTAGACGTCGATCAGGTTTTTGAGCTCATGGACAACATAGAGGAAATGCCCGTCGTTGGAAAACTTCAGATGTCTGGGAGCCGACTCCATCTCGGAGTGCAGGACCGCGCACTGTCGGATCTTGCCGGTGATCGGATTGAAGGAATATACATTGACGTGGTCCATTCCCAGATCCGCGGCGCAGAGATATTTGTTGTCCCTGGTCATCTTGACGCACTGTACATGGGGACGGAAGTTGCGTTCCGCAATGCTTCCCAGACCCTTCAGGAACAGTTCGTCGGTGATCTCGCCCACACTGCCGTCTTCATTGATGCGCAGAACGGTGATCTTGCCGTCATGGTAGCTGCAGACGAAGAGGTAATGATCTGTGTAATCCGTCGACAGATGAGAGCCGCGCATGCCGTTGATGGAGGCGCGGTTCAGTTTTTCCAGATTGCCGCCGCTGACGATCCTGAACGATTCCACGCCGAAATCGGTGATGGAATACAGGAATTTCCCGTTGTGGGAGATTGTCACATAGGAGGAGTTGGTGATGGAAATCTCACTCTTCTCGCTGAGTGTCCCCTTCTCGACATCGACATCGTACACGCGGATTCCGACTTTCTTCTTGCCGGCTCTTGTGTAGGAAGAGACATAGGCGACGAATTTGTCACCCGGCACGTACCCGTATCTGGAGAGGTCAAGTTTTTTTTCCTTATACTCAGTCATTTAGCACGCCCTTTCCGCAGCCATTCGGCTTATGCAAAACAAACCGCGGCATCCGATGTGCGATGTGAAAAAATATCACACGTCCAGTGCCGGTCAGAAAATCCTGCTTATACTTTATCACAAAACGGGCACAAATGGTATAACTGTCATCAAAAAACAGTATCAAGTTTATACCGGGCACGCCGCTCACAGGAAGGTCACTCCATAGACTCCAGATGGTCCTGCAGGTCGAAATCAGGATTGAGATTTGCGCGGAAAAGAGTTCCGTGATTGCGCCCCTGAACCACTTCGTGGATCACCTTCATGTGTCTGCTGTTGACGATCACCATGTCGCAGCCGCTCTGTGTCGCGATCATGGCAGCCTGAAGCTTGGTGCTCATTCCGCCTGTGCCGGAGCTGCTGCCGGTCGTGCCTTTGGCCATCTTCATCAGGTTCTCGTCCAGCCTGGGCACGTACTCGATGAATGTCGCGTCCGGGTTTACCCTGGGGTCATCGGTGTACAGGCCGTCGACATCGGACAAAAGGATGAGCAGATCCGCATTCATGAGAGAAGCGACCATGGCGGAAAGGTTGTCGTTGTCACCCACCGAGTACTCATAAGTGGCGACGGAGTCGTTTTCGTTGACGATCGGAATCACGTCGAACTTGAGCAGTTCGTTGAAGGTATTGCAGAGATTGTATTTGCTTAAGGGATCCCCGATCGTGTTTTTGGTCATAAGGACCTGACCGGAGATCTGATTGTAATCAGTAAAAAAGCGCTGGTAAGTCATCATCAGACGGGCCTGTCCGACTGCGGAACATGCCTGTTTGACTGTGATCGGGCTGTCTTCGGCCAGGGTAGCTCCCGCGTGGGTCCGGCGGATGACTTCCCGTCCGACAGCGGTGGCGCCGGAGCTGACCAGAATGACATCTTTGCCCCGGTTCTTGAGGTCGCTCAGCTCACGCACCAGGACGTCGATCTTGTGGTAATCAAGCCGTCCGGTTGAAGAATGAAGAAGGGAGGAAGAGCCGACTTTGACCACGATCCTTTTGCGGTCGCGCAGTTTCGCGCGATAAATCATATTTTCTGTGGAGGGGTCACCGGATTCCGTTTCCACTGACTTTTGCCCGCCTGACGTCATGAGATCAGATTTCCGGTCTGAGGAATTCTTTTTGCTCAGATCCATTTCGAGGACTTCCAGATCGGAATCCATCCTACTGTTGACAGACTGATTTGTTTCCATGGTAAATGCAAAGCCTCTCTTTCTATAGCTTTCTCTAGCTTTTTCTGTATTTGCGGCTCCCCGCACCGGGGAAGCAGGTCCGGCCGCTTCCGGCCTCTTCTGACCTGCCGTTCTGATGGTTCCTGCCATCGGTGATCTGCCTTCCTGATGCCACGGCCATCGGTGATCTGCCGTTCTGATGGCTCCGGCTGCGGATTATTGCGGGACAGGCGCGAATCTGGAGGCAATCGCCTCCGCGACGCGCATGCCGTCCATGGCGGCCGACATGATGCCGCCTGCGTAACCGGCACCTTCGCCGCAGGGATAAAGTCCGGCAGCCCCGGTTGATTCCAGGGTGCTTCCCCGGGTGATCCTCACAGGCGAGGAAGTCCGGCTCTCAATGCCGGCGACAATGGCCTGCGGACCGTCGAATCCATGTATTTTCCTGCCGAACTGTTCCATTCCCTCGATAAAGTCGGAGGTGAGATCCTCCGGAAGCAGGGTGTGCAGGGGAGCGTTTACACAGCTGCCTTTTGCCCAGGGGGCAGAAAAACTGTCACGAGGACTGTCCAAATTATTGTCAGAAGGATTTTCTGAAAAACTGTCGGAAAGACCATCCGCCGGATCGTTCTGAAGATCCGGTGCACTCATCTCCCCGGCCCGGGAAAGAGCCCTGAAGCCCTCCCGGAATCCTGTATAAGTCTGGACCGGAACAGCACCCTTTCCCATCAGAAAAGCCTTTTTTTCAAGAGAGCGCTGGAACCTCATTCCCGCCAGCACATCGGACGAACCGAACTCCTCCTGCCCGACTGTGATCACAATCGCGCTGTTGGCCCATCCGCTGTCACGTTTTTCGTCGCTCATTCCATTGACGCAGACGTGGCCTTCTTCCGAGGAGGCATTGACAATATAGCCCCCGGGACACATGCAGAAAGAGTAGACCCCTCGTCCCGAGGAAGCGCGGGCTGTCACCTTGTAGGGAGAGGCTGAGAGCCCCAGGGCGGCGATCCGGGAGGGGTCGGAAATTCCGTATTGGCTCTCATCGATCACACTCTGAGGATGCGCCACGCGGAAGCCCACAGCGAACTGTTTTTGCTCCATGGGAATTCCTTCCCGGAAAATCTCTTCCATAGTGTCGCGGGCGCTGTGACCGATTGCCAGAACAACGGCGTCCGCGGGGAGAAAAACAGGATCGCCTGCCTTATCCCAGGACTTTTGAATATAAATGCCCTTCAGCCTGCGGACATGGTCTGATCCCGGGAGATCTGAAGCGCCTGCTGCTCCTGCCGGGCCAGCTGCTTCAGGTTTTGCATGGTCGAAGACAAATCCTGTGCAGACAGTGTTGAAACGGACCTGGCCGCCGGCCGCTTCGATTTTCCTTCGGATGCGGGGAATGACCTCCCGCAGACGGTCTGTGCCGATATGGGGCTTACTCTCATAGAGAATGGATTCCGGGGCCCCGTTCCGGGCAAAAATGCGGAGCACCTCATTCGACCTGCCTGTTTTATCATTGATCTGAGTGTTCAGCTTGCCGTCTGAGAACGTGCCTGCGCCGCCTTCTCCGAACTGTACGTTTGAGAGGGGATCCTGCACGCCCGTCTCCCAGTATCTGAGGACGTCGGCGGTCCGCTCTTCCATCTTACTTCCCCGCTCGATCACGATTGGTCTGTACCCGTGTTCCGAGAGAAAAAGAGCGCAGAAGAGGCCGGCGGGGCCTGCCCCGATGATCACCGGACGGTGGCTGAGAATTTCGCTGCCGCTGTCGGGAAAACGATAGACAGAGACCGGGGAGGAGGCAATGTTTTTATTTTTGAGCCGCCTGATCAGTGACTGCTCTTCTGCCGGCTTCATTCCTGTGTCTACGTCCACAGTAAAAATATCCAGCAGCAGGGGCTTTTTGCGGGCATCTATGGAATGCCTGACAATTGTGAAGCTCAGATTCCGGCTTCCCGTGCGCAGGGTTTTTCTGATTTTTTCTTCGAGAGCTCCTTCGGAATGCCCGCAGGGGAGCTTGAGCTGTGAGATTCTGATCATAGATTAAAAATCCATTCTAAAAATCCATTTTATATGAAAGCATTGCCTGAATGCCGCCGGCGCGGGGGCAATGCGCGCTTTAATCGTATATCAACGAAAGCGGCGGGCAAAGAAAGCTGCCGCAATGACAAAATCATGCATCAATGAAAGCATAGGGAAAAAACATTCAAATTCAGCAGGCAGATGAAGCGGCGGCCTGTCCCGCCTGATAGCCTGAGGACATGGCCCACTGCAGATTATAGCCTCCACAGCGTCCGTCCACATCCAGAAGCTCGCCTGCCAGATACAGTCCGGGGCAGAGGACAGATTCAAACCTGCTGTTGATCTCTGCCAGCGGAATACCGCCGCAGGTGACCTGGGCATTTTCAAAAGAGCGCACATCTGTGACGTCAAGGTCAAAGGCACGAAGTTTTCTGAGCAGCCCTGTCAGATCCGCGTCGGACAGCCTGCGCGCTTTCATCTCCGCCTGCAGGCCTTCCGAAGCCAGAAGAAGATCGATCACCTTTCTGTTGGCAAGTCCCAGCAGAAAGTCAGAGAGCATCTGGTCTCTGCTCTCTCCCATTCTCCAAGAGATTTCTTTTTCAAACTCCCGGTCCCTGAATTCCGGCAGGAAATCGATGCGGACCCGGATCTTCTCTTTTGCGGTCAGATACTGGGCGGCTCTTCCGCTGATCTGAAAAACGGGAATTCCCGAAACACCGTAATCGGTCATCTGCACTTCCCCGTCCTCCAATGTCCCGGGTATAACCTGTCCGCCCCTGTCTGTAAGGCAGACGGATGCATGGCATCTGACTCCCGCGGCGCGTTTGAGCCAGGGGCAGTCGCACACCAGTTGTGTGAGAGAGGGAAAAAGGGAAGTCACGCCATGGGAAAAGGCCCGGGCAAGCCGGTAGCCGTCACCGCTGCACCCGAAGGAGGGGCCTGCAAGGCCTCCCGTGCAGAGTATGACAGCATCACACTCGAGCAAAGCAGGGGAAGCTGCCGTCCCGGCAGGAGCCGGAAGTCTGTCGTTGACCCTGCCGACTCGTTCCTTTGCAGTGCCGGCCTTTAAATTTCCGGTCTTCTGTTTCCGTTTCCTGACGTCGGAAGCTTTTTTATCCGCCGGCTTCTGCGCGGACAAAGCAATATCCTCATATATAACTGTGAATCTTCTGCGGCCGGCAGTTCCTTCGACCTTTCTGATTTCGCGGACCTCAGTTCCGGTCATCACGTGGATCCCGAGATTCCGGATGGCTTTTTCAAGAGCCCGTACGACTGTCTCGGCCTGATCGGTGCGCGGGTAGACGTATCCGTCCCGGTCGTGGACCGGAACCCCCAGCCCGCCGAAAAAACGGATCAGGTCCTCCACTGAAAAAGGTTTGATCATGTCCGGAACCCGGCGGGAGGAGACGTCAGGGGACACACAGTGATAACAGCTCTCATCCATATATAGATTAGTGAGATTGCATCTTCCGTTTCCGGTTGCGTACAGCTTCCTGCCCAGCTTCTCATTTTTTTCCAATAAAAACACAGTGCATCCGGCCCGTGCGGCCGCTATAGCCGCCAGACAGCCCGATGCACCACCGCCAATGACGGCAATCTGTCCGGATTCTCTTTCCATTTTTTTATATTCTGATCTATATTCCGATCATTGACCAGGGAGACGAGGTGAACAAGTATCAGGGATCGATCGGGTCCGGCCGGCTGAGCAGGACCGCTCTGCAGATTCAGCCGCGCTCAATCCTCTTTATCGGGATCACTCTCTGGGGATTCCGAGTTCCAGAAGGACGGCTTCCTGCCTGGCCTCCATCCGCCGGGCTTCTTCCGGTGTCATATGGTCGTAACCGCATAGATGAAGCATGCTGTGAGCGACCAGAAAAGCGAATTCGCGGCGGGCACTGTGCCCGTATTCCTCTGCCTGTTCCCAGACGCGGAAGGCATTGATCACGATGTCGCCAAGCTGAAGCGCCCCTGTGTCGGGATCCAGATAATCGGACTCATTGGCAGTCACGGCTGAAAAATCGCTCTCCTCTTCAAAAGGCACCGCGGGAAATGAGAGGACATCGGTGGTGCTGTCTATTCCGCGGAAGTCCAGATTCATTTGATGAACCTCTTCGGGGGTTGTGACCAGCAGAAAGACCTCCGCATCGTACGGACATCCCTCGGACCTGAGCACAGCCTCACAGACTCTGCCGGCAATCCCGGGGGCATCAAAATCAAATTTTTTTTCGCCGGGTCCCTGACAGAGTATCTCGGCTTCCAGTGTATATTTCATCATTGTGGTCACGGCCTGCTTTCACAAACACACATTTGTGCTGCTCTTACTGTCTCCATCTGTTTCTGTCGTTGCGCTCTCCGCGGGTCTCGGATCTTGAACCCCTCCTGTTTTCTCTGCCGTCTCCGTCCGAGAAACCGGATCTGGGACTACGCCTGTTCTCCCTGCCCTCTACGTCGGAGGAATTGGATCCGGCGAAGCGTTCCTGGCGTTCTCTGTTTCTGCGGGCAGCCGCGAGTTCATAATCCTCATAGGCCTTGACGATTTTCTGAACGAGCGGATGACGGACGACATCGCGGGCATCCAGTTCGATAAAGCGGATGCCGTCGACATGCTTGAGGACTGTCATGGCAATATCCAGACCGGAGCGTTTGTCGGGGGCAAGATCTTTCTGGGAGGCATCTCCCGTGATCACGGCGTGAGATCCGAAACCGAAACGGGTCAGGAACATTTTCATCTGTTCTGGCGTCGTATTCTGAGCCTCGTCCAGGATGATGTAGGCGTTGTCCAGAGTACGTCCCCTCATATAAGCGAGAGGCGCGACTTCGATCAGGCCTTTCTCCATGTTGGCCTGGAACTTCTCAGCTCCCATGATCTGATACAGGGCGTCATAAAGAGGGCGCAGGTAGGGATCCACCTTGCTCTGAAGATCTCCGGGAAGAAACCCCAGCTTTTCTCCCGCTTCAATCGCGGGGCGGGTCAGAATAATCCGCTCCACCTCTCCGTTCATAAAAGCAGTGATCGCCATAGCCATGGCCAGGAAAGTTTTTCCTGTTCCTGCGGGACCGTTTGCGAAGACGATCAGATTGTCGCGGATCGCGTTGATATAACGCTGCTGGCCGACTGTTTTGGGCCTTACCGGCTTGCCGCTCACTGTGTGGCAGATGATATCGCTGTCCATCTTCTGCAGCATTCCGGGCTCTGCTTCATTTTTCATTTCCAGGGCGTAATCCACCTGCTGCGAGGTGACGGCTGAGCCGTGTCTGGACAAACCTGCCATATCCTCCAGAAGGACGACGGCTGCCTCGACGTTCTCTTCTTCTCCGATCACTTTCATCGAACCGTTGCGGGAAACGATGCTGACCTGAAGCTCCTTTTCAATTTTGCGTACGTAGGAATCCTGCATTCCGAAAATATCTCTTTGGATTTCAGCACTGAAATCCAGTTCTTTTTCCATATAGCTCCTCTCACAGACTGCTGACCCTGATGCAGGCTGTCATAAGTGAATGATGCAGGCCCGGTCCCGGGTCCTGCGGGGCTGTTTCAATAACACGGGCTGTTACCCGCAGTGAAACAAAATAATTACTGTTCCCTATAATAGTAAAACTGAGACCGGCATGCAAGGGAAATCTTTCAGAACAGAACAAGCCCCGCCGCAGCCCTGCGGGCCGCAGCGGGGATCAATTTCATAAATCCGGTACAGAGAATCTGTCAGAGACTCTCATGATTCTCTTATGAATCTCTTATGAATCTCTCATGATTCTCTTATGATTCTCCGGACAGCTTTACGGACAGAATTCACCTGCGCTTTGATCATCTACGGAGCGCGGAGGGCGGACCGTGGATCAGGGATCGAGGCAGATGATCGGGAATCTCAGTTTTTCCCGGACAGGTACTCGTCGATTCCCTTCGCGGCCGCCTTGCCTGCGCCCATGGCCAGGATGACAGTCGCCGCGCCGGTGACGGCGTCGCCGCCCGCGAAAACGCCTTCCTTGGAGGTCTGGCCGTTCTCTTCATTTGCGACGATGCACTTGCGGCGGTTGATGTCCAGTCCTTCGGTCGTGGAAGCGATCAGAGGGTTGGGGGAAGTGCCCAGGGACATGATGACTGCATCGCATTCGATGTAGAACTCAGAACCGGGGATCTCAACAGGGCTGCGTCTGCCGGAAGCATCGGGCTCGCCCAGTTCCATACGCAGGCAGGTGATTCCCTTGACCCAGCCCTTTTCATCCGCGTGGATCTCAACGGGATTGGTCAGGAGGTTGAAAACGATTCCCTCTTCCTTGGCGTGGAGGACTTCTTCACGTCTTGCGGGGAGCTCCTCTTCGCTTCTGCGGTAGACGATGTGGGTCTCGGCGCCCAGACGCAGAGCGGTCCTCGCCGCGTCCATAGCGACGTTGCCGCCGCCGACGATGACGGCCTTTTTGGGCTTCATGATCGGGGTTCTGGAATCATCGCTGAAAGCCTTCATCAGATTGCTTCTGGTCAGATACTCATTGGCTGAGAAGACGCCCATAGCCTGCTCGCCCGGGATGTGCATGAACTTGGGAAGACCTGCGCCGGATCCGATAAAGACGGCGTCAAATCCCTCTTCCTTCATCAGGGCGTCGACAGTGGTGGACTTGCCGATGACACAGTCGGTCTCGATCTTGACACCCAGCGCCTTGACATTCTCGATCTCTTTCTCGACAACCGCGTCCTTGGGAAGACGGAACTCGGGAATACCATAGACCAGAACGCCGCCCGCTTTGTGCAGGGCTTCGAAAATAGTGACATCGTAACCCATGCGGGCCAGATCGCCAGCGCAGGTCAGTCCGGACGGGCCGGAACCGATGATCGCGACCTTTTTGCCCTTGGGAGCCGCGTCGGTGGAGGGCTTGATGCCCATCTCGCGGGCCGTGTCGGCGACATAGCGCTCGAGCTTGCCGATGGAGACGGCTTCGCCCTTGATGCCGCGCACACAGACGCCTTCACACTGGGATTCCTGAGGACATACACGTCCGCAGACAGCGGGAAGAGCGGAGGAAAGGCTGATCACATCGTAAGCGCCCTTCACATCGCTTTCTTTGACCTTCTGGATAAATCCGGGGATGTCGATCGAAACGGGGCAACCCTGGACACAGCGCGGATTTTTGCAGTTCAGGCATCTTGCCGCTTCGGCTTCTGCCTCTTCTTTATTATATCCCAGGCATACTTCTTTGAAGTTTGTGGCACGGACCTTGGGATCCTGCTCTCGGACCGGGACTTTTACCATCATATTTGCTGCCATAGTCTTTTTCCTTCCTTGTAGATTCGAAATCTTTTCCTGTAATTCATACTTTAGTGCCATGACCTTCTGTTCACAAACACATATGAATAAACTACGCGCGGCTCCGCTCTCACGAGCGCTTGCTCGCTGTTTATTCATACCTCAGTGCCATGGGCAGCTGCCCGCAAACATGTATGAATAAAGCTTCGCAATGCTTTAACCATGGATCAGCCGCAGTTTCCGCAGCCGCCGTGGTGGGTGTCGCCTTCCTTCGCGCGGAGGAACAGACGTCCCTCTTCTGTTGCATACATGCGGGAACGCTGCATAGCCTGATCGAAATCTACGAGGTGGCCGTCAAACTCGGGACCGTCCACACATGCAAACTGCACCTTGTCGCCGACCATCAGACGGCAGGCGCCGCACATACCGGTGCCGTCGACCATGATCGGGTTCATGCTGACGATGGTCTCAATGCCCAGCTTTTTGGTCAGAAGACATACGAACTTCATCATGATCATGGGGCCGATGGCGACAACGCGGTCAAAACGCATGCCCTCGTCATAGAGCTTCTGCAGGGCAACCGTGACGTTTCCGTTGATGCCGTAGGAACCGTCATCCGTGCAGATATGCAGGTTGGAGACAGCGCGCATCTCATCTTCGAGGATGATGATGTCCTTTGTCTTGGCACCCTGGATGCAGTCGACGGTCACGCCGTTATTGTGAAGCCACTTCAGCTGGCAGTAGACAGGAGCAGTTCCGACACCGCCTGCGATGAAGCAGATTTTCATTTTCTTAAGTTCCTCGATAGGAAGTTCTGTGAGATCGGAAGGTTTTCCAAGAGGTCCTACGATATCGTGGAAACTGTCGCCTTCATTCAGCTGAGACATTCTCTGTGTCTCTCCGCCGACCACCTGGAATACAATCTGTACAGTGCCGTCTGCCGGATTATAATCACAGATTGTCAGCGGCACTCTCTCTCCATCATCATCTACACGAACGATCAGGAACTGGCCGGGAAGCGCATTCTTTGCGATCCTGGGGGCCTCCACGTCCATCAGAAAGATGTTCGGAGCAAGATTTTCCTTTTTAAGAATCCTGAACATGTTTTCCTCCTACTCTGAATACATTTTTATCTTGAAGATATCAGGTTCCGATCCAAAACTCCGATAAAGAAGTTCTGTAAAAATACTATCATATTCACGATGCGGGATTGTGCAGATTCGGGCAGACTTTGTGCCGTTTCACTGACATAGGCCCTGTTCTTTCTATCCGGCAAAACACTCAAAAACCGAAAAGACGAACTCCGGATCCACGCTCCGGCTGCTTAGAAAGCCGTGAGCAAATCCGCGCGGATAACATGTATACAATAATACCATATTGTGACAGACTCAATCCGAAAAATCAATATTATTTGACAGATTATTTATCAATTTAAAATAGAAAAAATCAATGGCATGCTGCATCCGGCACACCATTGGTGTGCCGGAGCGTTTATTCTTCGTCAAGGGATCGCGGCCAAGAAGAAGCGGGTTTTCCTTTCTGCCCGCGTATCCCATGGCTGAAGTAACGGGCCTTGTGCGATGAAGAATAGAAATCCTGTCACCGCAGATAGTGCTAATACCCCTTTTTCAAAGCGGCTTTATCCGTTTTCATTTTCCAGAAATGCCTCAAACTCAGGCAGAGTCATGAGGACCTGTCTGGCTCTGGTGCTGCTCTCTTCGCTCACAACACCTGCCTCGGCCAGCTGGTCCATGATGCGTGCCGCCCTGTTGAAACCGATCTTGAACACGCGCTGGAGCAGGCCGATGGAGGCCTTGTTTTTCTCGATGATATATTTTCCGGCCTCAACGAAATGCTCGTCTCTCATGGAATCTGACGATTTCATATCTTCGAAGCCCATTGCCGGAACACCGTTGACCTGAATGTCTTCGATCTGACGGTTCACATCTTCATTGTGGTCTTCCGCCTTATTGCGGGAAGTGATATACTCCACGACCCGGCTCACTTCTCCATCCGAGACGAAGGCGCCCTGGATCCGGGCGGGTTTCTGGTAATTCTGGGGCGAGAACAGCATATCGCCTCTGCCGATCAGCTTCTCGGCGCCTGCCATGTCGAGGATGGTCCTGGAATCAACCTGGCTGGATACAGAGAAAGCGATCCTGCTGGGCATGTTGGCCTTGATCAGTCCGGTGATGACATCTACGGAAGGTCTCTGCGTGGCGATGATCAGATGGATTCCTGCGGCGCGGGCCAGCTGGGCCAGGCGGCAGATCGCGCTCTCGACATCGCTCTTTGCGACCATCATCAGGTCTGCCAGCTCATCGACGATGATGACGAGCCTGGGCATTGGATCGTACTGGGGTTCGCCGTCCTCTCCCCGGTAGGAAGCTGCCAGGGAATTGAAGCCGTTCAGATCCCTCACGCCCGCTGCGGCGAACAGCTTGTAGCGCTTCTCCATTTCGGCGACCGCCCAGTTCAGGGCGGCGGAGGCCTTTCTGGCGTCAGTGACCACCGGAATGATCAGATGAGGGATTTTTTTGTAGACACTGAGCTCTACAACCTTGGGATCGATCATCAGCAGTTTCACATCGTCAGGGGATGTGCTGTAGAGAATGCTGAGTATGATCGTATTGATACAGACGGACTTGCCGGAACCCGTTGCTCCCGCGATCAGGAGATGGGGCATGCGGGCGATGTCCGCGATGATCGTCTTTCCTCCGATATCTTTGCCGACCGCAAAAGGAAGCTTTCCTTTGAAGTTTTTGAACTCGCGGGTCTCAAAGAGCTCACGGAGATGTACAGTCGTCTCGTATTTGTTGGGAACCTCGATTCCGATCGCGGATTTACCGGGGATCGGAGCTTCGATTCTGATATCCGTCGCGGCCAGGCGGAGCTTGATATCATCGGAGAGATTTACGATCTTGCTGACCTTGACGCCGCGTTCAGGTTTGAGTTCATAGCGGGTGACGGAAGGTCCCTGGCTGATATCAGTGATGGTGACCTGGACACCGAAAGTGCGCAGAGTGTCCTGCAGCTTGCCTGCAGTCTCCAGCAGCTCTCTCTCCGTCTCCGGACTGCGCCCTCCTGTTCCCTGATCCAGAAGGCTGAAGGGAGGGTGGACATAAGCGGCGCTCACAGGTCTTGCGGTGCGCGCGGCACCGGGCAGCCGGGTTTTATTCCTGCCGTCATCTCTGTGGATTGCGATGTCTGCAAGTTCCTCCGGGGAAGCTCCCGGCAGCCCGGTATCCGGACCCGGCAAAGAAGCATCTGCGCCCGATCCCCTGGAACCGGCCCCGGCGGAAGCGGTATTTGCGCCCGATCCCCTGGAACCGGCCCCGGCGGAAGCCGCATTTGCACCCCATTCTATGGAACCTTTCCCTGCGGAGGCTGTATTTGCGCCCGATCCCCTGGAACCGGTCCCGGCAGAGGCCGCATTTAAGCCGGATTCCTGCGGGATGGTCCCGGCGGAAGCCGTATTTGCACCGGATTCCTGGGGGCCGGTCCCGGAGGCAGATATATTATCGCCGGATCCTTCTGAAAGGGTCTCTGACGAAGCTGTATTGAGGACAGAAGCCTCCGGGCCGGCAGCTGAAGAAGCTGCATCTACACCGGATCCCTTGAAACCTGTCTCGGAGAAAGATGTGAAACCGCTGCCCCGTGCGCCGGGAGTCTGAGGCTTCGGGAACTTTGAGCCGTCGGATACCTGGCCGGGTTCTGTGACATGGATGGCGTGGACATCCGGAGCGGCTCCCCGTCTTCCGGAATCTGTAAGATCCGAAGCGGGATACAGACCGTTCCCCCTTCCTGCCTGAGAGGCCGCGGAGCCGCCTGCCCGGGCGATCAGTTCCGTTTCGCCGGGGTAAGAAGAGTCCCGGCGGCCGGCATCTCCTCTGCCCCTTCCGGAAGAGCCTTCCCCTGAAACCGGCATACGATCATAGTGCAGGCTGTCAGAAGGTTTATAGTCCTGCACTGAGTGAATAAAACGAGTTCCCTCCGGATCCGGTGAACTCCTGCCTGCATCCGTGTAAACAGATGTGCCGGCAGCCTTCCGGGCCTTTGCAGGAATTGTCAGAGCGTCTTCATTTTCATCGGGCAGGACTATGATTTCATGTACATCCCTGGAAGACATAGGGGCCGGGCTGATTCGTCCGCCTCTGCTTCTGCTGTTTTTTCCGCCCTTTCCTGGAAGGGACTTCTGACCGCTTCCGGAGGCCCTGTCCAGCCGGGTGTGTTCGAGATCGACAGAAATGTCCGCGGCGGACCGCCTGTTCTTTTTAGGGGATTCGGATGCGTCAGCCTGTGCGGATCTTTGAGACATGCGCTGCAGCTCCCGCTCCTGGCGGTGAAGAATACGGTCAGTGTCTCTCTCGATCTGGTCTTCTCTCTCCCTTGCCCACTCTTCCAGCCTGCGCTGCCGGTACATGGCGCGACGCTGCGCGAAACCGGGACGGTCATCCTCCTGCCGTCTGCGCTGCCAGGCATGGATTGCCGAGGAGGGAGATACCTGCAGAAGCAGGATGAGGGCGATGATTCCGGCACCGATCAGCAGAAGCACACTTCCGACCAGCCGGAAGGCGTAATAGAGCACAGATGCCAGCGCGCCGCCTATGACTCCTCCGCCTATTCGCTGTTCCGCGCATAATTTAAAAGTACTCTTCACACTGAAAACAAGATCCAGAGGATTTTTTCCTGTGGAATGCAGATATAGATGGCCGCCGGTCTCAACAATGAGAAGGATCAGCAGCAGGGCAAGCATACGGACCTGCATCCGCTGTCCGCCTTTTCCGGTGATCATAAAATAGCAGGCGGCAAAAAGATAAAACGGCACGCCCCAGGCTCCGATGCCGAAGAGGCCGAACATTATTTCTCCCAGCACTCTTCCGACGCCTCCTCCGAAGTTGAGAAGAGAAAGAAAGAGAAAAGACATGATTATGAGCAGCACAACAAGCGTGATGTCTTCCCTGACTTCACGCTCTCTCGCCTCTCTGTTTCGGACCGCCTGCTTCCTGGCTTCCGCCCTGCGGTCAACAGTATTTTTTGTCCCTTTTCCACGCCCGGATGAGGACCTGGAAGATGCTCCGTTCTTTGCGCGTTTCGCGCCGGCCGAAGAGGCCTTTGCGGAAGAACTCTTTCCTGCGGAACCTGCGGAGGAAGACTTCCGGGTTCCGCTCCCGGAGCGCACGGTTCCTCCGGAACCTGCCCTGCCGGAAGAACTTTTACCGGTGTTCTTCGTCCTCGTCTTTGTACTCTGTGCCATGAAACTCCCTGTGTATATAGTTGAAAAATGCCGCAGCTTTGGGCTTCAATACCTGAAAGAGGCATGAGAAGACCCAAAAATACGGCTGAAGTCAGATGTCAAAATCATCATCCTCAGAGATCTCGATATCAAAGTGATCCTGGTCCCCGGGGATATCCCATTCATCCGCAAGGTCAAATTCCATGCGGATGTGAGGCTTTCTCCTGGGTACCGGAAGGGGATTTTTAAGATATCTTCCGGGTTCGGGATCCGGGGAATTGGAAGGAATCATGTTGATTCGTTCTGCCATACCACTGACTGTGACCTCCGTTTATAAAAAAGATCCTATCAAGGAAGATAGGGCAGCCATGTGCCTTGGGCACAAAGCTGCCTCTGATTTCAAAAGTGCATGGGTCTGACTCTCAAAAAGGGAGAGCCGGAAGATGATCCGAAGGCGGACGATTACTCGTCGTCCTCGTCCCAGTTGTGATAGACGGCCTGAACATCGTCGTCATCTTCGAGAATATCAAGAATGCGGCGGATCTGTTTGACCGCGTTTTCGTCAGTCAGGGTGACATAGTTCTGGGGGATCATAGTCACTTCAGCGGATACTGTCGCGATACCCTCATCGTCGAGCGCTTTCTTGACGGCATCGAAATCGTCTTCGGATGTGACCACTTCAAAGCTGTCCTCTTCTTCCTTCAGATCCTCTGCGCCCGCGTCAAGGACCAGCATCATGAGGTCGTCCGCGCTCAGGTCGCACTCTTCGCGGTCAATGATGATCTGGCCGCGCTTGTCGAACATGAAGGAGACACAGCCGGGGGTTCCGATGTTTCCGCCGCCCTTGGAGAAAGCGGCGCGGACATTTGCGGCCGTGCGGTTCTGGTTGTCAGTCAGGGTGTCAACGATGACCGCGATTCCGTTGGGACCGTAGCCCTCATAGGTATTGTACTGGTAATTGACATTGCCCACATCTCCGGCAGCCTTTTTGATACCGCGTTCGATCGTGTCATTGGGAACGTTGTTGGCTTTTGCCTTCTCAATGACTTTGGCAAGCTTGTAGTTGTTGGAGGGATCGGGACCGCCTTCTTTGACAGCGACTGCAATTTCTCTGCCTATGATCGTAAAGATCTTGCCCTTGGCGGCGTCATTTTTCTCTTTTTTATGTTTGATATTTGCAAATTTAGAATGACCTGACATTATTTTTCCTCACTTTAAATACAGTACAATACGTGTACGGGTTTCTGTTATCACCGATATCATTATAAATATCACTGGAAAAGGACAGTTCTCAGGGAACATCTTCCTTTTCTCAGCTACTATACCATCAGACGCAGAAAGCGTCAATGACACCCTCCTGTGAAGACACGCGGAACACGGGGGGAAATATCACAGGCGAGCTCATAATTGAACCTGCCGGAGAGATCTCCCAGCTCTTCCATTGTGATGCAGAGTCCGCCGTTGTGTCCGATCAGGGTGACGGGATCTCCCTCGGCCGCCTCAGGGATGTCTGTTACATCCACCATCATCTGATCCATGCAGACCCTGCCGCGGATCGGAGCTTTCTTTCCGTGTATGAGAACGTAACCTTTATTGGAAAGACTCCTGGGATAACCGTCGCCGTATCCGACCGGGACAGTGGCGAGTCTCTCCGGGCCGGCCGTCTGATAGGTGCCTCCGTAGCTCACGGGAGTGCCGCCGGGGATTGTCTTGATATAGACTATATGAGAATGAAGTGACATGACCGGCTTCAGCGGAACAATGTCGCGGGGAACATCATCCGAGGGCCACAGGCCGTAGAGGGTGATTCCTGCCCTGACAAGATCCAGATTGGCATCTCTCATACGGATGAGACCGGCGCTGTTGGAGGCATGCCGGAGCGGGATCCTGTATCCGAGTTCTTTTTCTATACGGTCCGAAAAAGAGGTGAACCGGTCCAGCTGGTTTTGTGTGTTCTCGAGAGAAACCTCATCCGCAGTGGCAAAGTGGGTAAAGATGCCCTCGATCACGATGCCGCCCTCTTTCTGGAGCTCCAGCGCGCGACGGATAAAGCTGAACCCTTCTTCGTCCGGTGTGATGCCGATGCGGCTCATGCCTGTGTCCACCGTGATGTGGATTCTGACGGGCTTTCCTGCTTTTTTCCCGGCATCTGACAGCTGTTCGAGCATATCGTATCTGAAACAGGCAGGACGTATCTCCATCCGGGAAAGATTTTCGTAACAATAGGGAAAGACATATCCCAGGATCAGGACCGGTTTGGTGATCCCGGCCCGGCGCAATTCCTCCGCCTCCTCGAAAGTGGCGACCGCGAAGCCCCACAGATAAGGACGGGATTCGATTTCCTGAGCGATGGCCGCGGCACCGTGTCCGTATCCGTCGGTCTTGATCACGGCAATCATCCCCGTACCGGGGGAGAGATTTTGATACATGCTCTCCAGATTATATGTGATGGCAGAGAGATCAATCTCTGCGCAGATTCTTTCGTTGCTCATAAGTGTGGTTATGACCTGCTTTCAAAAAAACAAATGATTAAAGTCAAAGCGCCTTACTCCCGGAAGGAGGGAGTGCGGAGCGCATGCACCAGATCCTGCGCGGTCATGCCGTGTTCTCCGTACAGACTGCGGGCGAGATCTCCGGCCATGCCGTGGAGATAGACCGCGCACACAGCGGCTTCAAAGCCGGTTTTCCTGCAGTTTTCAAATCCGGGAATACTGTTTTCAAAGCCGGGAATGCTGCTTTCAAAGCCGGGAATACTGCTTTCAAATCCGGGAATGCTGCTTTCAAACAGGGCAGACCCGGGTTTTGTACAGCCGGGGGAAGAACCCGGCCTCAAAGAGGACAGGAATTTCCATTTTCCCTTCCTGCAGGTATCTTTGGATTTGAGGAAGGCTGCCAGGAAGGCGGCGGTCATGCCCGTGAGCACATCTCCGCTGCCGGCCGTTGCCATACCGCTGTTTCCGCTGCAGTTCAGGTATTGAATCACCTGACCGCCTTCTCCGGATCCGGGATATGCCACCAGTGTGCGGGCGTCTTTGCAGGCGATCACGCAGCGCAGAGAATCAGCGGTTTTTTGTACAATTGCGGACCGGTCCCCGGCGCACTCTCCCACGCTCAGACCGGCCAGAGCGGCGAATTCAGCCAGATGGGGAGTCAGGACGCAGGGAAGATCCTCACGTCTGCCCGCGAGCATCTGCTGCAGTTCAGGCTCTTCAGACAGGATCCGGAGCGCGTCCGCGTCCAGAACCAATCCGTCCAGGACAGATCCGCCATAGTCCAGTGCAGTCCGAAGGAGGTTCTCTGCGGCTTTTCCGGTGCCCATACCGGGACCCAGAACCGCTATGTCCGCCCAGTCGAGCGAAGCGCGCAGCCTGTCAGCTGTCTCCCGGGGGGATTCTTCGTCTGAATAAGTCTCAAGCAGGGCCTCGGGAAGCTTCTGCTGGATGATCACCCGGTTTGCTTCATGGGTGAAGATCTTTACCATTCCGGCTCCGGAGGAAAGGCAGGCGCTTCCCGCGAGAAGCGCTGCGCCGCACATATTCCTCTGTCCCGCGACAATGACGATCTTCCCGAAAGTTCCCTTGTTTCCCGAGGAATCTCTCTCCGGAAGCAGATCGCGCATTCTCTCCCCGGACATAGTGAACATACCGGGCATTTTTTCAAAAGAACGCGAAGTGATTCCGATCTGTGCCAGATGACAGACACCGGTATAGGCTGCTCCGGGGTACATGAGATGTCCCCTTTTTAAAAACGCAAAAGTTCTGGTTTCGTTACATAATACTGCACAGCCCATTACGCGTCCGTCGTCAGAAGAGATGCCGGAGGGAATATCCACCGCGATCACGTAGGAACCGAAGGTTTCCCTGCACCGGTTGATGAACTGCACGGCTTTTGCCGCGTCCCCTGTAAGCTCCCGCGACAGGCCGGTGCCGAACAGGGCATCGATCACCAGAAGGGGACGTTCAGCCCTGCTGCCACAGGGACCGCCGGGAAAATATTCATTGATGATCTGGTCGGAAAACACCCGGACCGGTGCCCCATACTGTCTCAGAATACTTTCCTGAACATCAAAACTGCTGCCCGGAGAAATATCTCCGGCCAGCCTGAGGAATTTTACAGTATATCCGCGGTCAAGCAGAATCCTTCCCGCGGCGAGCCCGTCGGCGCCGTTGTTGCCGCGCCCCGCCGCAATCAGGACCAGTCCGTGGTCGTTTCCGGTTTTTTGCAGGTAATCATCGGCTCCGTCAGCCACAGAGAGCGCCGCGCGCTCCATGAGGACCAGAGACGGGATCCCGATCACTTCCGAAGTGCGCGCGTCACAGGCGGCCATTTCGGACCCGGTCAGTACGTATTGCATTGTTTCCGGACTCCTTTTCGAAAGATCATATTGTTTTCTTTTGCAAAACGAAAAGGCAGTCTTTTAACTCACAAAAATCATTTGGAATGTTGCCGGGGGTCTGATACCGCAGTCTGACAGCCCGGAGCGCACGGGACGCGTGCGGCTTCGTGTGTTTCGGAAAGTACAGCCTTCAGGCAGTACGGCCTATGGGAAGTACAGCCTTCGGGAAGTACAGCTTGTCATCGCAGGTATCAGGGCTCGTTTTTGTGAATGTTGTAGGACAGACGCATGAGACTGTCCTGAAGATGTACGCTTTCCACCTGAATGTGAGGGGGAAGCTCAAGATCAATGTGAGCGAAATTCCAGATCGCCTTTATGTTCGTATCTGTAAGGGATTGCGCGATATTGTATGCTTCGGACTTGGGAATGGTGAGAACGACAATATCAACATTTTTTTCATCGACATAGGAACGGAGCTGTTCGATCGGACGGATGGGGATACCGCCGACTGTCTGCCCCACCAGCTGGGGATTGATGTCAAAAGCACAAATAAAATTGAACCCGCTCTTTTTGAATTTGAGATATCTTACCAGAGCCTGCCCCAGATTGCCTGCGCCCACCAGGACCATATTGTGCTGATGATCCAATCCCAGAATCTTTCCGATTTCTTCATACAGATAAGTGGTATTATAGCCATATCCCTGCTGACCGAAACCACCGAAATTATTAAAGTCCTGTCTGATCTGAGAAGCTGTCACCTTCATGATCCGGCTCAGCTCCTGTGAAGAAATCCTCTCCTTTCCGGAATCTTTCAGTTCTTTTAAATACCGATAATACCTTGGCAGTCTTGAAATAACCGCCTGTGAAATCTCCTTATCTACCACCTAAGCACCTCATGTGTTATGAATGTCAAAATGAAAGGACTCTTCTTTTGTCTCACACATCTGTGCAGTCCGCCAGTTCACATGGTGTTGCAGCCGCTGTCTTTGAAAAGAAGCGGCAGTAACTGAAAAGAAGAGGGTCAGACCTATCCCTGAATGACCCGTCGTGTAATATGGCGAAATACGATACTATGCAGGAACCGCGGAAACCTTCCGGATGGTATCATCAGCAAAAACAGAATGAAAAGAGCTGTATGATGTCAATAAAGAAGATTCATTTTTCTCATCTGCATAGCTGAGCTTTGTATACCGTACAAAAGGAAAGCCTTGTCAAACAACTGTGCACCCCGTGTTCATTATAATGTGAGAATATTTACATGTCAAATACTGATGCAAACATTTATTCGTAAAAATAATTCGCGCGGGAAATAATATAGCGTGCTTTCCGGAACAGAACATTACGCCTTCCGGTAAGGAAGAGGGCAATTTAACTGTTACAATACACGCCCTATCGAGGGCCTGTATTGTACTGCAGCCTTTAACCCGGATCAGGGCGCAGTGATTTTGACTGTCAATTGACAGTGCGGGGGATTCCGATTAAACTGAACATTGCTGAATTTTTTCACAGTTGAAAGGATATTGATAAATGATCATAGCCTGCCATCATATTACAAAGGAATTTATAGATAAAACAGTATTGTCTGACATCACATTTCACCTGGAGAAGGGGGACAGGGCTGCCATTGTAGGAATTAACGGGGCCGGAAAAACCACTCTTCTGCGTATTATGGCGGGAGAAATGGAGGCAGACAGCGGCAGTGTGACGCTTTCTTCAGGGGCAAGGCTCGGCTATCTCGCTCAGGACCAGGGACTTGACGCCAACAACACGATCTATGGTGAAGCCCTCGAGGCCAAGCGCGAGATCATCGAAATGGAGGACCAGCTCTCCAGATATGAAAGAGAGATGGAAAGTGTCAAAGGCAATGCGCTCAACGAACTGATCGAGTCCTACACCAGTCTGCTTCACCGTTTTGAAATGATGGACGGTTACGCTTACAAGGGCGAGATCGTCGGTGTTCTTCGCGGACTGGGGTTTGAGGACAGTGAATTTGACAAACAGATCTCCACTCTCTCGGGCGGACAGAAGACTCGCGTTGCCCTGGCCAGGCTTCTTCTGAAGAGACCGGACGTGATCATGCTGGACGAGCCCACCAATCATCTGGATCTGGGCAGTATCCGCTGGCTTGAAAACTATCTTTCCAATTATCGCGGGACTGTCCTGATCGTCTCCCATGACCGCTACTTTCTCGACCGCACGGTCACCAAAGTCATTGAGATCGAGAATGCCGCCGCGACCTTTTTTACAGGAAATTACACTGCCTACGCTGAAAAAAAGAAAGCTCTGCGTGACCAGCAGCGCAAGGCCTGGCTCAACAACCAGGCCCAGATCCGCCACCAGGAGGAGGTCATCGCAAAGCTCAGGCAGTTCAATCGGGAAAAATCCATCAAGCGCGCGGAGAGCCGCGAGAAGATGCTGGGCAAAATGGAAGTCGTCGAAAAGCCCTTTACCCTGCGGGATGATATGCACCTGAAACTCACGCCCTGTATCCGGAGCGGCAGGGAGGTGCTCACAGTAGACGGACTGGGAAAGGCCTTCGGCAGCAATGTGCTTTTCAGCGGGCTTGGATTTCATATCCGCCGCGGGGAACACGTAGCCCTGATCGGAGACAACGGCACCGGCAAGACCACGATCCTCAAGATCCTGAACGGCCTGCTGGCTCAGGACGCAGGACACATCCGCCTCGGGACCAATGTCCACATAGGCTATTATGATCAGGAACAGCATGTCCTCGACGACAGGAACACCGTGTTCGAAGAGATCGCCTACGCCTTTCCGACCATGACCAATACAGAAGTCCGCAACCTTCTGGCCTCTTTCCTTTTCACCGGGGACGACGTCTTCAAACTCATCGGAGAGCTTTCCGGAGGCGAAAAAGGCCGTGTTTCACTGGCTAAGCTTATGCTGTCCGAGGCGAATTTTCTGATCCTGGACGAGCCCACCAACCACCTGGACATCGTTTCCAGGGAAGTATTGGAGAATGCCCTCAACTCCTATGAGGGCACTGTCCTCTTCGTCTCGCACGACCGCTATTTTATCAACCGGACCGCGAGCAGGATCATGGAACTGACCCGCCATGTGCTGGTCAATTATCCCGGAAACAACAGTGAATCGATACCGGACAGGTATATCGGCAATTATGATTTCTATGTCGAGAAATCCGCCCAGGTCGGCGATAGGCTGATCGCGGATCTGCAAAAAGAGGAAGGCGGTCATTCCGGCAGAACAGGCATGGAGAGGACCGGAACAGGGGCCGGTCGCCGCGATACAGATCTTTCCGGATCAGAGACGGGATCCGCCGACGCGGAGATCTTTTCCCGTGACCTGGTACAGGCGGGGGTATCTGACGTTTTCCCTATACCGGAGGAGGCTGCCTCTTCAAACACCGGTGCCGGTGTAGATGACTGGAAGAAGCGCAAGGAGGAACAGGCCCGCCGCAGAAAGATCGCCAACGATTTGAAAAAGTGTGAGGCAGAGATCGCCCGTCTGGAAGAAGAAGGGGAGAGACTTGATGAAGAAGTGTCCCTTCCGGAAAACAGTACAGACCCTGACAGGCTGCGCGAACTCACAGCAAAGAGGGAAGCAGTAGACCAAAAGCTCGGGGACTTGTATGAACAATGGGAACTGCTGAGCGAACAGGCGGAGGAGGATTCCTGAAGAGGAAAACAGTTTACACGTGGAGCTGTTTCCTATTAACCTTTGAACCGGAAGCAGCCAAAACAGCTGCATGCAAAAAAACTCAAAACAGATACGTAAAGACTCAAAAACAGATACATACAAAAAGACTCAAAACAGATACAAACGAAAAACCGCTCTGCCGGGATTGATCTGATGATCATCAATCGCCGGCCGGGCGGTTTTTGAATTACGGATTACAGAGCCTTTTATCAGTCGTCGATTTTTTTGGCCAGACGGTCGCGGACAGCCAGGATGAAATCCTCGGTATTGAGTTTTTTCACATTTTTGAGGGAAGTGATGAGCGCGAGATCGCCGGTCATCTTTCCGCTCTCGATGGTCTCGAGGGTTGCTTCATCGAGCATGTCTGCGAACTTCATGAGATCAGGGAGATTGTCCATCTCACCGCGCTTGCGCAGAGCACCGGTCCATGCGAAGATGGTCGCGACGGAATTGGTGGATGTCTCTTCACCCTTGAGATGCTTGTAATAATGGCGCTGCACAGTGCCGTGAGCAGCTTCGTACTCATATTTGCCGTCGGGGCTGACCAGGACAGAGGTCATCATGGCCAGAGAACCGAAGCTGGTCGCCATCATATCACTCATGACATCGCCATCATAATTCTTGAGAGCCCAGAGCATGCCGCCCTCAGAGCGGATGACACGGGCGACAGCGTCGTCGATCAGAGTGTAGAAATACTCGATACCGGCGTTCTCGAAAGCTTCTTTATACTCTGTGTCATAGAGCTTCTGGAAGACAGCCTTGAAGTGTCCGTCATATGTCTTTGAGATCGTATCCTTGGTTGAAAACCACAGATCCATCTTCTGGTCAAGAGCATAGGAGAAGCAGGACCTGGCAAAGCCTTCGATCGAAGCGTCCGTGTTGTGGACACCCTGGATCACGCCGGGTCCCTTAAACTCATGGACTGTCTTGCGGGTTTCATTCCCCTCTTCGTCTGTGAAAAGAAGCTCGGCCTTTCCTGGACCTTTTGCCAGGATTTCTACGTTTTTGTAGATATCGCCGTAGGCGTGACGAGCCAGGACAATGGGCTTTTTCCAGGTGCGGACATAGGGGTCGATACCGCCGACAAGGATGGGGGCACGGAAAACTGTGCCGTCGAGGGCGGCACGGATGGTCGCGTTCGGACTCTTGTACATTGCATGCAGATCATATTCCTGGACTCTGGCGGCATTGGGGGTGATAGTGGCACACTTGACTGCTACGCCAAGCCGTTTGGTCGCTTCCGCAGCCTCGATTGTGATCTGATCGTTGGTCTCATCCCTCTTCTTCAGGCCGAGATCGTAGTACTCCGTCTTCAGATCAATGTAAGGAAGAAGAAGGTCATCCTTGATCATCTTCCAGATGATACGTGTCATCTCATCTCCGTCCATTTCAACAAGAGGTGTGGTCATAGCTATTTTTTGCATGGCAATTATCTCCTTATACGATAAATGATTCCGAACCGTTTAAGGCCGTCTATACAAAAGTCAAAACCGATGTGATATAAACTTTGACAGTTTATTTACACTTCTTCTTTATAGATATTAAATTTACTCTTCTTCTTTATAAATATCATAAAGACCGTTTTTGACCATGTTCTCATAAGCGTTTGTCATATGTTCGCTGGCGAGCCGCTCTGCAAGGTCGGCATTTCCCGCGCGGATGGCTTCCATGATGGCGCGGTGTTCCTTGTTGGAGGCGGTTCCGCGGATGACGTTGGAAAGAGTCTTCTTGCGGACGCGCAGAACATACTGGTGATAGTCGATCAGAAGGTGCTCAAGCATTTTGGAGTGACAGGCACTGTAGAGAATGTGATGGAACTGGCTGTCCAGTTCGGCAATCTGCTCGGTATGTCCCTTGCCCGCATGGTACTCGGCAAGATAGACATTCTCTTCCATTGCCTCCATCTGTTCCTTGGTGATGTATTGAGTCGCCCACCTGGCGCACAGCGCTTCCAGCCGGGACCGGATCATATAGATGTCCTTGACATCCTTGGCATGGATTCCGGTCACGAAAGCACCCCGGTTGGGGATGATCTGGACAAGTCCCTCCAGCTCGAGCTGACGCAGTGCCTCCCGGACCGGTGTGCGGGAGACTCCCAGTTCCTTGCCGATCTTGATCTCTTTCAGTTCTTCATGCTCTTTGTATCTTCCGCTCAGGATGTCGTCCCGGATTTTTGAAAAGACACGGCCCCTGAGCGAATACTTGTCTGTTACTTCACGTTTTAAATCAAATTCATCCATTATTTTCCCCCAATGCGGATCTTATTGTCCAATCCTGGCTGTCCCGATGAGAAAGTATCAGTTTCGCCGGTCTCACAGGATTACAAAATCCCGGGATCAGTGAAACAGTCCTGGCAGTGACCGGGAAAACAGTACTATGACTTATCTCATATACTGTGTTGATCACCGCGGACCGCATGATATGGGCAGACACTGCGCACATGGAAGAGGGCACAGTGATCATGCGGCAGGCGTGTGGCGAATCTTCCAAAAAAATTGCATGTATAATTGTATACAACAAGTGCAATAAAGTCAATAGATACAAAAAAACAATGGGAACCGCAACATAGGGAACATAGGGAACATAGGGCAACATAGGGAACAAAGGGGTTGCTGTGGGATTCAGTGGAGACGCAGCAGGACCGCGGACTCGCGGACAGGTATTGAGAAAGAGGCTTCAAATGAAAACCACCGCGCAGTAGGAAGACTGCGCGGTGGTCTGATGTTTGCGAAGCAATACATTGCTGCCTGCAAATGTCCGCAGGATCGTATATGAGGGCATATCCGCCATTGCGGCCGCTTGCTCGCTGTTTATTCAACTTTATTATTTGACGACGAAATTGATGATCTTGCCGGGGACATAGATCTCCTTGATCAGCTTCTTGCCTTCCATGAAGGATGCGACACGCTCATTTGCTTTCGCTGTGGCAAGAGCAGTCTCTTTATCGGCGTCGCGCGCGATCTGAACCGCAGCGCGGACCTTGCCGTTGACCTGGACACCGACTTCGATCATGTCGTCAACAGTCTTGGCGGGGTCGAATTCCGGCCATGCGGAGATGGTAAGGAAACCTGCATCCTCTCCTGCTATTCCTGCGTAAACCTCCTCGGTCAGATGAGGGGCAAACGGGGAAAGGAGCTTGAGGAAGGTGACAAGGTCATCCTTCGAGATGCTGCCTGCCTTATAGATATCGTTGACAAGAGTCATCAGAGCCGCGATGGCGGTGTTGAACTTCTGAGCCTCGATATCCTCGGAGACCTTCTTGATGGTCTTGTGCATGCAGGTCTCAAGGCCGGCGGGAGAAGGTCCGTCGGTCATGATCTCGGTCAGGCCTGCAACACGCTCCAGGAACCTGCGGCAGCCCTTGACGGAACTGTCGCTCCAGGGAGCCGCGCTGGCGTAATCGCCCATGAAGAGGACGTAGACACGAAGAGTATCCGCACCGTACTGCTCGACGATATCCAGCGGATCCACGACGTTGCCCTTGGATTTACTCATCTTGTCGCCGTCGGGTCCGAGAATGAGGCCCTGGGCGGAACGCTTCATGTAGGGTTCAGGTGTGTTGACTTCACCGATGTCATAGAGGAAATGATGCCAGAATCTGGAGTAGATCAGATGTCTGGTCACGTGCTCCATACCGCCGTTGTACCAGTCGACGGGCATCCAGTAATCAATCTTTTTGCGGTCCGCGAAAGCCTTGTCATTGTTGGCGTCGCAGTAACGCAGGAAGTACCAGGAGGAACCGGCCCACTGGGGCATAGTGTCGGTCTCGCGCTTTGCCGCGCCGCCGCACTTGGGGCAGGTGCAGTTGACGAAGGAGTCGATCTTGGCGAGCGGGGACTGGCCGTCTTCGCCGGGCTCGAAGTCTTCCACATCGGGCAGGCGAAGGGGAAGTTCCTCATAGGGGACACCCACGACACCGCACTTAGGGCAGTGAATGAGCGGGATAGGCTCACCCCAATAGCGCTGGCGGTTGAAGGCCCAGTCTTTCATCTTGAACTGAACGCCTGCATGGCCGATGTCCTTGTCCGCAAGGAACTCGATCATCTTCGCGATGGAGTCTTTTTTGTTGGTCAGACCGTTGAGGAAACCGGAATTGACCATCTCTCCGTCGCCCGTGTAGGCTTCTTTGGAGATGTCGCCGCCCTTGATGACTTCAATGATCGGAACTCCGAACTTGGTCGCGAACTCCCAGTCACGCTGATCGTGGGCGGGAACGGCCATGATGGCGCCGGTGCCGTATCCCATCATGACATAGTCAGCGATAAAGATCGGGATTTCTTCGCCGTTTACGGGATTGATCGCGGAAAGGCCCTCAATCTTGAGACCGGTCTTATCCTTGACCAGCTGGGTGCGCTCGAACTCGGTCTTCTTGGCACACTCCGCGCGGTAAGCTTCGATATCGGCCATATTGGAGATGCGGTCCGCATACTTGTCGATCAGGGGATGCTCGGGAGCCATGACCATGAATGTGACGCCGAACAGGGTGTCCGCGCGGGTGGTGTAGATCTCGAGCTTCTCATCGATATCCTTGAGAGTGAAGTTGACAAAAGCGCCTGTGGACTTGCCGATCCAGTTGACTTCCTGCTGACGGATGTTTTCGGGATAGTCGACCGTGTCAAGACCCGAAAGAAGCTTGTCGGCGTATTCAGTGATCTTCAGATACCAGACATCCTTGGGAAGCTGGATGACATCGCTGTGGCAGATGTCGCACTTGCCGCCCTGGCTGTCCTCGTTGGAAAGGACGACTTTACAGGAAGGGCAGTAATTGACAAGAGTCTTGTCGCGGAAGACCAGGCCGTGGTCAAAGAGCTTGCGGAAAATCCACTGAGTCCACTTGTAATAATCATCCCTGGAGGTGTCGATCACACGGTCCCAGTCGAAGGAGAAGCCGACGCTCTTGAGCTGATTGGAAAACTTTTCGATATTTTTATCTGTGATAATGCGGGGATGCGTATTGGTCTTGATCGCGTAGTTCTCGGTGGGCAGACCGAAGGCGTCGAAACCGATCGGAAACAGCACGTTATAGCCCTGCATCCTGCGCTTTCTGGAAATCACTTCAATGCTGGAGTAAGCCTTGATATGACCTACATGCATACCGGCACCGCTGGGATAAGGGAACTCAACCAGTCCGTAGAACTTGGGCTTTTCACTGAAATCTTCTGCCTTGAAGATTCCGGCATCTGCCCATTTCTTCTGCCACTTGGGTTCAATTTTCTTAAAATCGTATCTCATGTTGATGCTCCTTTTATCAATTTTATATAACCATTGAAATGCTTTGTGACGCAGCTGGACAGGACCATCCGCCCCGGAGGTTCCCCTGCCGCGCTGTACGGCTGAACCGGCAGCATTTATAGCAGAAACAAACTTTCAATATAATAATCCCCGCAGGGCATGTTCGTCAAGCAGGCGAAGCGGATACCGACCTTCTGAAACAAAAATTCATTACCATGCACGCCCTGCTCCCTTTGTCACAGCCATTTCTTTTTGCGGAAAAACAGGAGGCTGAGCAGGACGACGGAAAGGCTGACGATGATGACGATGGGATATGCGTAAGGGGAATCCAGTTCCGGCCCAGAAAATCATAGAGAAAACGTTCCAGACAGGGAAAACGCCATCTTCTGGTACAGGCGATCCGGCCGGACAGATTGTCCGCCATTCCGCTGTGGTCAATAAAAACAACTCCTTTTTCGTCCAGGGCAAAAGCGAATACAGACTCTTCTTCCCCCAGATTATCGCGGTGGGGAATGCAGAAGGTGCCGGTGATGGAATCGTAGTTTACCTCTGCTTTGGTGTTATAAATACTCTTCGGATTCGGATCAATATCAAATCCCATATCAAAAGAATCTTTGTGAATCAGCCAGTCGTCTGGGGACAGGATGGCAACATAAGGAATCTCTCCCATTTGTTCGATGCATTTTTCAAGGCTGGTTTCTTCAAGTGTCTCTTTAATCTGGTAATACATGATCTCACATCCTTTATTCCTGTAGTGTATTGGCGTACGAAAAGGTAACATATCTGAGTTTACCTTTTAAATGAATTTGGCGCAACTGTTATGTTGTCCGGTCTCCTGCCATATGTGCAGTCCGGTCTCCTGCTGTCTGTGCTGCCAGGTCTCTCGCAGCACAGACAAAAAAAGACACAGGGCATAAACCCTGTGTCCGGATATTCACAGAAAAAGCAGGAGTTCAAAAACTCAACACG
>OCTX012250825.1_pt1 | contig 37131 bp, 31 predicted proteins | sample 1539691 | NCBI WGS metagenome assembly OCTX01 (sample SAMN02144231, study PRJEB22623) | gut metagenome | biome: sheep rumen | host: Ovis aries | place: New Zealand
AATGTCATGAGCATGCTGTTCGGTATGAGCACGATGCGGAACATTATGGCAAGGAATGACAACGTGATAAATGGCATGTAAATCTTCATGCTTGGGCGTATCTGGTCGTTGCTCAGACGGAATATGATAGATATAAGTACTACCTCAATGAGCCAACCAACGTTAATCATAAGTGCTGTTGACATGCGGAAAACATTACGGTCAAGCGAGTTACGAATGATGAGTATGGCTATGATGAAGAACAGTACTCCTAATGCGGTGACTATTGCTGGACGTTTGGCATAATAGCTTTCGGTACGATAGCGCTTAGGTATAATGTTTATGAGAATAAAGCTTATAATCATGCCCACTATGATGTAGAATACCATAAAAACAGACGAGAAAAGCAGGGCTGGACCACGCCATTCGGAGTATCTGGCATCAGTCTCCTTGATAGGAGTGTATTTCTCCTTGTAGTCCATTTTAATCATCGCCCATTGACGTTTTATGGAGAATAGAACACCTAGATAGTTGTGTTCTCCGCGAACAAAAATGTTTTTCTGTAGTTCTTTGTATTTCTTCTCGGCATATTTGTTGAGTTTGTTCACCTTGTCCGACACAAGTTTATAGTAGCGTTGGTCGAGGCTAACATTATTGTACATGCGGATAATGTTGTTACGCAAAGCTTTTGCATAAATGAGACATTTTTCACGATCTTGTATACCCTGTTCATTCATGAAAAAAGGTTCATGAGTGTCATGTTCTGTTCCGATGACGATACTATCCTCACCCAAAGTGTCTGTTACGCTTATGATAAGTGAGTCTTCCACGCTCTCCTGTTCAATCTTTGCTCTTCCAGTTGCAGGTGGTAGTTGTTCGAGAGCATATATAAGACTATCGTAACGAGCTATCTCATTACGCATTCTGTTGCGTATGGTGTTGTAGGGTACGTTGGTTGTCTTTAGTTCTTCGTGCAGTTTTGTGGCTTGCTGACAAGAGTATGCTATATCGAACACGTAATCGCTTTTCTGTGAATAAAGCATGAGACTTATTTGCTCGCTGCGTTGCATATAGGCAACAAGTTTCTTGTGCTGATTTTCCTGTTGCGCTTGATACCGAGCCATGAATACTTTCTGCTTTTTCCAGTTGTTGTATAGTTCCAGACGAAGCACTCCAAGCGTGCGTGCCAATGACTCTTCTTGTAATACTGCTTTTGAAGGAAGTGTAGTACAAAGTAATATACAAAGTGATAGAATGTATTTTCTCATATGAAATTAAAGGTATGTTCCGGTATTATGTATAATGTTAATTATTATCTTCTACAATGTTCTTTATTGAACTGAAAAATTTCTTACTAATGACATGTGCTTTGTTGTCATTCTCTATTTGTTCAAATTTCTCGCGGAATATTTCGTCATCAGTAATAGCTTCTGGCGTAACATCGTTTTGTTCTTCTTCCATGTATGAATGAATAGAGGATTTGAGTGATTTGGTTTTGCGCTCAAGTGCTCCACGAACACCTCCGTTACGTACGAATTCTTCATGTCGACGTTGTTTGCGAATCTTTTTTAGACGACGACTTCGAGCTACACGCTGGCGCCATTGTCGAAACGCTATTCCCATACGTATAATGGTAGGCTTCATGTGAATAATGAATTCGGTGAAGTTTATCACTATCCAACGAATGCCCTTCCATAAATATATAAATGTTAAAAGGATATATTTGATTATTTTACGTACGCCTATTCGGAGTCCTGTTTTTGTCCAGTTCCAAAGTTTTTTCAGACATATTATGGTCCATTTAAGTGTAAGACGTAGAAAACGAATTATCTTCAAACGTATAGAATGTACCTTTTCTTGGGTATTTTTGTCTCGCCACCATATTCCGATGGTTCGAAAACCCGCCTTGATGAAAGTCCAAAGATAAAGAATTGCTTTGCCTATGCTACTTAGACAATATTTAATGATAGTCACACTAAGAATGAGGATAAGGCGTCCGAGCTCTATCCATAGTTCCTTGGTTGTCTTCTTCTGTTCCGGTTTAATGTCTGATTCTGACGATTTTTTTATTCCCGGTTCGTTATTTTGTTCAAAATCCATGTGACTGTCATAAATTTGCTGCGAAGTTACGAAGAATATTTTAAAAGCGATTTATTTTTAGAAAAGGATTTCGGACTTTTATTCTTTTTAAATTGTTTTGTATCTTTGCCAAAATTTTACACTAATTTTTGTATGACACGCATAGGTTTGCTTTCCGATACTCATGGCTTTTGGGATGAGAAGTATGTAAAATATTTCTCGGAATGTGATGAAATTTGGCATGCAGGCGATATTGGAACAACAGAAGTTGCTGATAAGTTAGCTGCCATAGCTCGATTGCGTGCTGTTTACGGTAATATTGATGGAGGCGACCTTCGTTATATGTTTTCGGAGAAATATAGGTTTAAATGCGAGGATGTTGATGTGTTCATAAAACATATTGGTGGCTATCCAGGAAAATATGATGCGTCAATACGTGGAATGATGTATGCTAATCCTCCTCGACTTTTTATATGTGGGCATTCTCACTTGCTTAAGGTAATGTATGACAAGACCATCAATTGTTTACACATAAATCCTGGAGCTGCAGGACAATATGGGTTCCATAAAGTGCGAACGCTTGTGCGTTTTGTTATTGACGGTAGCGAAATAAAGGATTTAGAAGTAATTGAACTTGGAGAGGCTGTAAAAGGCGTAGCTGAAGCTCAGCTACGCCCTTGAGTTATTATAAAATCAATTTTATTCCACCCATAAACCAAAATCCTGGTTGTTTAACATTACCGATATCTATGTATTGGTAATTCGTGAGATTGTTTAAATCCGCATATATTTTGTAATGCTTTTCTCTCCACTCTAAATGAAGGTCAATCAGCGAGAAAGGCTTATATGATGACTTCCCTGCAAAGGCGTAAGTATCCCATCCATATGCATTTTTCACAATGTGATTGGTATCGTACTCATAGTATGTGCCCATGCGATCTTGAAAACGATAGGATAGGGTGACTGATAAACCCTTCCAGATGTGTGCCGTAGCAGCTGCTGTTACTTTGTGACGCAAATAGTTAAGACCATAATAGCTATCATCTAATTGTATGTCGTCATTGCGTTTCTGATGAATGAAAGTGTATTGTGTGTTGAGGGAAATACGTCGATTATTAGTTGTAAACCGTCCACTAAATGATATACCCATGTTGTTTACTTTCAGATTTGTTGCGTGATAGGTGGTGTAGTTCCCACGCCCATATTTAACAACAGAATCTAATGGTATAACCCAATCAATCATGTTTGTCTGGTAACGATGGTAGAGGCGTAAGGTTAGTTCTATGTTGTCGTTTTTAAACACTCCACCAATGTTAAATTCGCTGGTGCGTTCAGGTTTTAAACCTGCATATCCAACTTGTGTAGGGCTTTTATAATAGATATCGGTAAAAGTAGGCATTCGTTGAGCCATGTTCCACGCAGCAAAGAACTTAATATTATTTGTTAAACGATAACTTATATCAATGCCGGGGTAGAAACGATGGCGATGATCGAGCCATGTGTTCATATTTGCCATCACGCCAAGACTTATGGAAAAATGTCGAAGGGTAATGTCATGCTCTAAATAATAGCATATGTTAGTACGATTATCTTTCTTAGTGTAGTTGCGATCTGTTCCCCCTACTTTTACATATTCGCTTTCAGTCAGTTGTTTTCCAAGGGCGGTGGAGAGTATCCCTTCATTACGGAATTCAGCGCCTATGGCTGTAACACCTAATTGCCATTTTGTTTGTGCATTTATTGTTGCACCATACACGTCTGTCATGTGATAGTTTTCCTGTGTTGGTGACATGCCTCGTATGAGTTGATAGTGGTCGTGTGTTCTATTCCAATAGATACTTGGAGAAATTTGTATTCGTCCTTTTGTTTTGGCTGATATGCTAGTAGTGTAATTTCGGTTTTCCTCGTACTGATTGGGAAATTTCCCACTATAGAACGTGTTGGCGCCATAGTCTTTGCTAATCATGCCCAGTTGCCAACGGAAGTCGGCTTCTTTTGTTGTGACACCACCATTATAAAATCCGTTGAATCGTTTGAAATCACTATTGCTAACCCCGCCATCGCTACGAACAAATCCCGCTGAGATGCTGTTGAATAAATTTTTGTATATCAGACTAATATTCCCATTCGTTTGAACAGTTCCAAAAGATCCAGCAGCGAGGGAAATGTAGCCACCAGGGGTTGCCTTTTCTGGTGTGCCTTGTGCCCCACGTGTCACTATGTTTATTGCACCAGAATAAGCACTTGAACCATATACACGGCTGGCTGCTCCTTCGAGAATCTCGATGCGCTCAATATCGTCTATGTTAAAAGGAAAATCGGCTGCAAGGTGTCCTGTATGCGGGGAAGAAATGTTGACACCATTTACTAAGATGACTATTTGGTCGTGTGTACCGCCGTTGATGCTGATGTCCGTTTGAATACCATATGCACCACGTTGTCGGACATCAACTCCGGATGCATATTTAAGTAAATCACTAACAGATTGCGCAGGGCAATTACTGATTTCTTCTTTCGTCATTACGCTGACGATACGAGCTGTCTGCTCCAATGGCATAGATACACGTGAGGCTGTTACCTCTATATCGTCCAGTTTAATGCCGGCATCTTCGCTCTTTGTAGTTTCTCCCATCGTGGTTCTGGCAACAGAACTCTGTGGGGCAGCGAATGTGAGAGTTGCTACCGTGAGTATGCCTATGCTGATTTCTCTGTGCAGACTCATGAAGATAGCATCGCTCCTGCGGCTAAACTTGTGCCAACGAATGGAGTTCGCTTTCATTCTTAATTGTACTTGATTCATTTGCTTGTTACTTAATTTTTTTAACTATGCGTTTTCTTACTGTATTGTTAGCCTTCGGAAACTATTATACATGTAGAAAAGTTGTGCAAAGTTACGGCAGATATGTTTAATTTTCCAAAACTCTAAATAAAAACTTTAATAATCCTTAATGTGTTAGTTGTTTGTTAAAATAAAATACTAACTTTGCGTCTATAAGTGCGAATGAGATTTTTGGGTGCAGAATGATTGACTTTAATTTTATAGAATTATGTATATGAATATAAGCAGATATTTTCTAATATTATTAACAATCTACTCTACTACAGCCTACGGACAGAAGAAAAACGTAGGTAATTATACATTCCCAAAGGATAAAGCTGCTTACACAGGTGAAATTGAGGGTGGAAAACCTCACGGTAAGGGAAAGACGATATTTATTAACGGTGATAATTATGAAGGTGAGTATGTAAAGGGAAAACGTCAAGGATACGGTGTTTATACATTCGTTGATGGTGAACGTTATGAAGGTGACTGGTATCAGGATCATCAGCATGGTAGGGGCACCTATTATTTTGCTAATAAGAATAAGTACGAAGGTCTTTGGTTTACTGATTATCAAGAAGGAGAGGGAACGATGTTTTACTTTAATGGTGATAAATACGAAGGTACTTGGCACGAAGATAAACGAGAAGGTGAAGGCACATACACATGGGCAAATGGTGTGTATTATAAAGGTGGCTGGAAAGAAGATAAAAAATCTGGTAAGGGTGTTTACGACTGGCGTGATGGAAGTAGTTATAGTGGTGATATGAACGATGATGTACGCAATGGTAATGGAACTTTTATATATTCAAATGGAGATAAGTATATTGGCGGGTGGAAAAATGACGTGATGCACGGAAAGGGTATTTACATCTTTAGTAGTGGTGATCGTTACGAGGGAGAATACCTCAATGGAGAACGTACAGGACAAGGCATCTTTACATATGTTGACAAACGTAAATATGTAGGAATGTTTAAAAATGGTTTGATGGAAGGTGTCGGTACATACTACTGGCCTGATGGTTCTAAATATGAAGGCACATGGATTGAAGACCATGAAAGTGGACGAGGAAAGTATGTAGCCGCTAATGGTGATATGTATGAAGGCGAGTGGCGTAATGGTGTTATGCATGGCGAGGGAGTGCTTCGACTTGCAGATGGTACTAAATTCAAGGGCCAATTCCATAATGGAATGAAGAATGGCAAGTGTGTAGAGGAAACTCCTGATGGAGTACGTTTTGAGGGCTCGTATCTGAATGATCAGAAAGACGGCCCGTTTGTGGAGAAAAATCGTAATGGTTCTATTATTCGCAAAGGTGTTTATGTGCGAGGGAAATTGCAAACTGCAAACTAAAACATATAATGATAGAAAAAATCGACATAGCTAAGATTGTAGAGGAAGTTAAGTTGCTGGCTAAAGATACCGGTTCGTTCATTTTGGAACAAAAGCAATCATTCTCCGAAGAAAGTGTGGAATCCAAGAGTGCACACAACTATGTTAGTTATGTGGATAAACAATCAGAACAGATAATTGTTAATCGTCTGAAGCAAATTCTGCCGGAAGCTGGATTTGTTACAGAAGAAAAGATGGTTGAACAGGATACAGCTAACCATGATTATTGTTGGATTGTAGACCCTCTGGATGGTACTACTAATTTTATAAAGGACGTTCCTTTGTATTGTGTATGCATAGCCTTGAAACATAATAATGATATTATTCTTGGTGTTGTTTATGAACTGACTCGTAAAGAACTGTTTTGGGCTTATCAAGGGGGTGGGGCATGGATTGATAACACTCCAATACATGTATCTGAAAATGTACTTGATAACTCCCTTGTCGCTCTTGGATACCCATATAATGCAAAAGAATATACTTTGTTTGCACAACGGATTACAGATACACTATATGGTAATGTTGCAAGTATTCGCTCTTTGGGCTCTGCAGAGGGCGAATTGTGTTATGTTGCTGCAGGTAGATTTGATGTGTATCTTGAGTCGTTCTTAAAACCTTGGGATGTCGCTGCAGGTGCAATTATACTGAAAGAGGCGGGAGGTAAGATTAGCGACTACAACAATGAAGATAATTTATGGCAGTCTGGCAGAGAAGTGCTGGCAACTAATGGAGTAGTACATGAACAGATGATAGAGATTATAAAAACAATAAAATAAAAAATGTACGTACTATGATTATTGATACGTTGGAAAATTTGGGCAAATATGCCTCACTCAATCCTTTATTTCCAAAGGTTGTGGAATACCTAAAGAAAAACGATTTGAAGTCTCATGAGATAGGTAAGTTCCCGATTGAAGGAGCAGACCTGTTTATTAATTGTACTATGGCAAAGGGAAAGACTAAGGAACAGGCTCGTATAGAAAGTCATGATAAAATGATTGACATACAAATACCTATTACAGCTCCTGAGACAATGGGTTATACAGCTCGTACAGCCTTGCCAGAGGCAGAGTATAATTCAGAAAAAGATATAACATTCTATCCTGGATTAGCTAAGACATACATAACAGTTCAGCCAGGAGAGTTTGCTATTTTCTTCCCGCAGGACGGACATGCGCCATGCGTGAGTGACGAGACTGAGATAAAGAAAGCTATATTCAAAGTGAAAGCATAGAATATTATACAGACCTTTAAAATAGTTATTAACACTTAATCCTCATATACTATGGCAAAGAAAAACACCCCCGTAAAACACATTGGTTTGGTACAGAAAGATGCTTGGTTGGAACCTTATGAAGAGGCTATTCGCGGCAGACATGATCATGCAGTGTGGAAAATTAACGACCTTACTCAAAACGGAAAACAGACATTGAGTAGTTTTGCATCTGGTTACCTCTATTTTGGTTTGCACAGAACAGACAAAGGAGGATGGGTGCTTCGTGAATGGGCTCCTAATGCTACTGAGATATATGTCATTGGTGACTTTAATGGATGGCAGGAGAATGAAAAGTATAAGATGAAACCGTTGAAAAACGGCAATTGGGAACTGAAACTGACAAAGTCCCAGATGAAACACGGTGATTTGTTCAAACTGAAAGTTAAGTGGAATGGAGGTGAAGGCGAACGTATTCCAGCGTGGATTAATCGTGTGGTTCAGGACGATAACACAAAGATATTCTCTGCTCAGGTGTGGTCTCCTGAAACTCCATATCAATGGAAGAAAAAATCATTTAAACCAAACACTTCTCCTCTGCTCATCTATGAATGTCATATAGGTATGGCTCAAGATGCAGAGAAAGTTGGAACATACACTGAGTTTAAAGACAATATTCTTCCTCGTATCAAAAAGGAAGGATATAATGCCATACAGATTATGGCAATAGCCGAACATCCATATTATGGCTCGTTCGGATATCATGTGAGTAATTTCTTCTCTGCCAGCAGTCGTTTCGGTACTCCCGACGAACTGAAGGAACTTATTGATACTGCTCACGGAATGGGTATGGCAGTTATTATGGATATAGTTCATTCACATGCTGTGAAAAACGAATTGGAAGGACTGGGTAACTTTGCAGGTGATGGCAGTCAGTATTTCCATAGTGGTCCACGTCGTGAACACAACCAATGGGATTCTCTCTGCTTCGATTATGGAAAGAATGAAGTACTTCATTTCCTTCTATCCAATTGTAAGTTCTGGCTTGATGAATACCATTTTGACGGATTCCGTTTCGATGGTGTTACATCCATGCTTTATTACAACCACGGACTTGGACAGGCATTTGGAGGTTATGGCGATTATTATAATGGAGCAGAGGATGATGATGCCATCTGTTACCTCACACTTGCCAACTGCCTGATTCACGAAGTAAATCCTAATGCTATAACAATTGCTGAGGAAGTAAGTGGTATGCCAGGACTTGCTGCTCCTTTTAAAGATGGTGGTTTTGGTTTCGATTATCGTATGCAAATGAACGTACCTGACTATTGGATTAAGACAATGAAGGAACTTCCTGATGAGGATTGGAAACCATCAAGCATATTCTGGGAACTCACAAATCGCCGTCAGGACGAAAAGACTGTAACATACGCAGAGAGTCACGACCAGGCTCTTGTAGGCGATAAGACTGTTATCTTCCAACTCATCGATGCTGATATGTACTGGCATTTCAAGAAGGGAGATGAGAATTTTATGGCAAACCGTGGTATCGCTCTTCATAAGATGATTCGTCTTGTTACAGCTAGTACACTTAATGGGGCATACCTTAATTTCATGGGTAATGAATGGGGACATCCTGAGTGGATTGACTTCCCACGTGAAGGCAATGGTTGGAGCTATAAATACGCCCGTCGTCAGTGGAATCTTCTAGACAATCATGAGCTCTGTTATCATTATCTTGGCGACTTTGATGAGGCTATGCTTTCTGTTTTGAAATCAGAGAAGAAGATAGAGAAAACTCCTGTTCAGGAAATCTGGCACAATGATGGTGATCAGATACTTGCATACACACGTGGCGATCTTTTGTTTGTATTTAATTTCAATCCTTCTCAGTCGTTTACCGACTACGGCTTTATCGTAAAACAAGGTGCGTATGATGTTGTCTTGAATACTGATAACAAGGCATTTGGTGGAAACGGACTTGCAGATGATTCTGTGCGTCATTTCACAAATTACGATCCTATATATGAACAGGACAATAAAGGTTGGTTGAAATTATACATACCAGCACGTTCTGCTGTTGTTCTTCGCAAAGCTAAAGAAGAATAATGAGGCCAAGTTATATCGATCCAAGGGTATCAGGAGTAATTCGTTATTCCTGTGCCCTTTTATTTATCCTTTTTTCTTCTTGCTATCTCTTGTTCCTGCAAGGTAATTTGTTGGCAGAGGCACAGTTTGTTTTCTCTCGCGGACTAACTACCTATTCCATTTTCGTCGGAGCATTTACCATAACTGCGGGATTGCAGATTATACAATGGGTTGTCGTACGTATTATACACTTCAATTGGCAATATTATTCGTTTAGCTATCTGCCGTCATTGCTTCTGCTGGCTATGCTTACGAATATAACCAGAAGTGACTTGTACGATTTCTCCCTTGGTCATTGGTGGTGGTTACTTCCACTTATTCTTGTCGTCTTTTTTGGTGTTGTATATTTGTTTAAGGATAGATTTGCAACATCCAATTCAACCAGATATCTGCTATGGCGTAACTACTTGATTCTATTTATTCTCATCTTGCTTTGTGGCGCGATTCCTCGCACACATGAGGTTGACCATTATGAGTTGACCGCAGAAAACTGTATCATGGAGCAGGATTATGAGGAAGCAACAAAGATTGCTGAGAAATCCTTGCATACATCGCGTCGTCTTACAGAATTACGTATGTTCGCTTTGTCTCAACAGGGACTGTTGGCAGAACGCCTTTTTGACTATCCGCAAAATTATCGTGGCGACGGACTCTTGAAAATTAGTGATAACGATTCAATTTATCGCTATTCGCCTTTGCGCATCTGTTTTCGTCTTGGTGCTCTGCCAAAGACTAACCAAAATCCGACTACTCTTAAGTACTTGTGGTCTGTCAATAGTGTAGATTCACTTCGTACACCAGTTACTCAGGATTATCTTCTCTGTTATCTTCTTTTGCAGAAGAAACTTAAGTCATTCGAGAAAAAACTGCAAGAATTTTATCCTGTTGAAACAGATTCAATTCTGCCTCGTGCCTATAAGGAGGCTGTTGTATATATAAATAATGTGTATGGCGAAAATCTGAAATATGTCATAGACGAGGATACTCAGAACCGCTTCGAACAGTATAAAAATCGTAAGACTGAGATTTCTAATCCTGTTGCACGTCGCAATCTTATTCGTCGTGATTTTGGCAATACATTCTGGTGGTATTACGAGAATAAATAATCAAACTTATACAACCTCTGCTACAACAAAACAGCTGCCGCCAATGAATATGAAGTCATCTGTTGAGGCTTCTTTTACCGCAGCCTCATATGCTTCAGTTACAGAAGGGTAGCAATTGCCGTTCAGTCCGTATTCTTTAGCTTTTTCCTGTAGCTCCTCAGGTTGTAGTGCTCTAGCTACTTTTGCTTTCGTAAAATAATATTTAGCATCTTTAGGCAGAAGGGCGAGGACTCCGTTTATATCTTTGTCATTCACCATTCCAATGACGATGCGTAAGGTCTTGTATTGCTGACGCGTCAGTTGTTTTACGATGTATTCAAATCCTCCAACATTGTGTCCTACATCACAAACAGTCTTCGGGCACTCCTTTAAAGTTTGCCATCTGCCCATTAGACCGGTTTGTTCACACACATTAGATAATCCGTAACTGATGTTCTGTTCGCTTATGTTGAAGGCGTTTCTTAGAATGCTGAGTGCAGTCATAATAGTACGCAGGTTCTTTTGCTGATAATCTCCTCCTAATTCGAATGGTATCTCTGGAATTTCCTTCTCTTCTGCAAAAACTATTTGAGTGCCAACTTCCTTAGCTTTTGTTTCGAATACAGTACGTGTTTTCGATGTTGTCTCACCAATCACTACAGGCACTCCATGTTTTATTATTCCTGCTTTTTCACTTGCAATCTTCTCCAGAGTATTGCCAAGCAAGTTTACGTGGTCGAACGAGATATTGGTTATAATTGATAATACAGGAGTGATGATGTTTGTGCAGTCCAGTCTTCCTCCAAGTCCTACTTCTATTACAGCTACATCTACTTTCTCGTCTGCGAAATATTTGAATGCCATTGCAGTGGTCAGTTCAAAGAAAGAAGGGTAGAGAGGTTCGAAGAAACTTTTGTGTTGTTCTACAAAATCAACGACATATTCCTCGCTAATCATCTCTCCGTTGATTCTAATTCTTTCTCGAAAGTCTTTAAGGTGTGGCGATGTAAATAGTCCCACCTTATAACCAGCACTTTGTAGCACAGCTGCCAGCGAATGACTGGTTGATCCCTTTCCGTTTGTTCCGCCTACGTGTATAGTTTTGAACTGGGTATGTGGATGTCCGAAATATTCATCTAAAGCCAAAGTATTGGCAAGACCCTCCTTATAGGCTGCCTTGCCAACATTCTGGAATAGGGGAGTACTGTTAAACAGATACTCTATTGTTTCGTCATACGTCATTCTATTTGCTGAAATAGCTTCTGAATTTATTGAAGATGCTACGTCTTACACTTTCCTGTGGAGTAAAATTGTCGCTCTTCTGCATCTTTTCCATTGCCATTTTCTCGTCTTTTGAAAGTGTCTCTGGCATATATACGCTGATGTTGATAAGTTCATCACCTTTCATACCGCGATTATATCCCTGTACCTGTGGAATACCTTTTCCTCTGAGTCGCATTACGGTTCCGGGTTGTGTTCCTGCTGGAATCTTCACCTTTGCTCTTCCGTCAACAGTAGGTACTTCTATATCGCAACCGAGCACGGCTTGAGGAATACTCAGTAACAGATTATAAACTATGTCATTGCCGTCACGAATCAATTCGTCGTGTGGCTTTTCCTTGATGATAATCTGCAAATCGCCATTCACTCCGTTATGTCTGCCTGCACCTCCCTTGCCATCTACAGTCAGTACCATGCCTTCTTGTAGTCCAGCTGGGAAGTTTACTTCTACAAGCGACTCACCTGCCACAACTCCTTCGCCACCACAATGACTACATTTATTCTTGATGACTTTGCCTTCTCCATGACATTCAGGACATACGCTCTGACTTTGCATCATGCCGAAGATACTCTGCTGGGTTCTTACTACATAACCGCTTCCGTGACAAGTAGGACAGGTGTCCACTTTTCCGTCAGCACTTCCGCTTCCGTGACAGTGTTCACATACTACATCGTTCTTTATCTTAAACTTCTTTGTACAGCCGTTGACGATTTCGCTTAAAGTAAGTTCCACTCTAAGTCGCTGATCCTTACCCTTGAATACGTGTTTCTGCTGACGTCCTCCGCCACCAAAACCTCCAAAGCCACTGAATCCGCCTCCAAAGCCCATACCTTCGAAGATGTCGCTGAAGTGACTGAAGATATCGTTCATATCCATGCTTTGAGCATTGAATCCTTCGGCACCATTCAGACCTTCAAATCCAAACTGGTCGTAGCGCTGACGCTTCTGTGGGTCGTGCAGCACTTCATATGCTTCGGCAGCCTCTTTGAACTTTTCCTCAGCCTTTTTGTCACCCGGATTTCTGTCTGGGTGATATTTGATGGCCATTTTCTTATAGGCCTTTTTTATTTCATCCTCGGTTGCCCCTTTCTGCACTCCGAGCACTTCATAATAGTCTCTTTTGTTTGCCATATATCTTCTTGTTTTTATTCTCCTACAGCAACTTTCGCATGTCTGATTACCTTGTCGTTTAGAGTATATCCGTCGAGAACGCAATCAATTACCTTGCCTTTTTTCTCTTCGCCTGCAGACACCATCGCAATAGCTTCGTGGTAGTCTGTGTCAAAGTCTTTTCCTACAGCTTCCATCTTCTCCAGTCCCTCCTGCTTAAGCAGTTTCAGGAACTTATCAATGATGAGTACAACACCTTCCTTGCAGGCTGCCACATCTTCCATCTTATCCATTGTCTGCTGTGCACGATCCAAGTCATCCAGAATAGGTAGAATAGTTGTAATTACTTTTGTGCCACCATTCTTGATGAGTTCAGCTTTTTCCTGCATCACTCGTTTGCGGTAGTTGTCAAATTCAGCAGCTTTATAGAGCATTTGTTTTTTCAGTTCCTCTATTTGAGCTTCAGCCTCTTCCAACTTCTCCTCCACAGTCTTTTCCTTCACTTCTTCCTGCTCTGCTTCAATGTTTTCATTCTGCTCAGTACCAGCCTGAGTTTCCTCTTCTGTTGGAGTTGCCTCGTTCTTCAGCTCCTCCTCGTTAACGTTATCTTGTGTCATTTTAATATATTTTTTTAATATTACGTCTTATGGTGTGCAAAGTTCGTGCCACACATTTTTTATATGACATGTTGGCAGTCTTTCAAAAAAAAGGGAATAAGGTTTATCGCCTTATTCCTCTTTTGTTTAATTCTTTCGAATACCTCTTTGCGTTTTCTGTATGTTCCTTGAAATTTGTTGCAAAATTGTGAGAACCAGAGAAGTCCTCCTTAGCACACATATAGAGATAATCGTGTGTTTCGTGATTGAGCACAGCATCAATGGCTGCTATCGAGGCTATTCGTATAGGTCCTGGAGGCAGTCCTTGGTTTTTGTATGTGTTATAAGGCGATTCCACTTGCAAGTGGTCGTGCAACACTCTTCTTATGGAGAAGTCTCCCAAGGCATATATGACAGTAGGGTCGCTCTGTAGTGGCATTCCAGTAGCCAATCGGTTCAGATAAAGACCTGCCACACGTGGTTTTTCCGGGTTGTACGAAGTCTCGGCATCTACAATACTTGCGAGTGTAACTACTTCCTCCGGAGTCATTCCCAATGCCTTAGCCTTAGCTCTGCGTTCTTTGTTCCAAAATGCATCGTTTTCCTTTTTCATCCTTTTCAATAGATGTTCCGCATCTGTATCCCAATACACCTCGTATGTGTTTGGAATAAATAGGGCAGGGATATTGTCTTTCGTATATCCGAGAGAGGCACAGTAAATGGAGTCGTTGATGAGCTGCATAAGAGTTACTGAGTCAACCATCAGTTTGCTGCTTATCTTTCCTACAAGATCGTTCACAGTTCTTGTTGACGGCACCACAATATTCAACGGATCTTGGTGGTGATTGCAGATATTGCGAATCAGTGTCAGCATATTCATGTCTGGAGTAATCTTATATCTTCCAGTTTTTATGCTGTTCCCTTTCTTCACAATCTTTGTCAGAGTGGTGAAGCTCAGAGGCGATGTCGGGTGTGCCAATTCTGTCAGTTTTGCATTCACTTGTTCCAGGTCGTCTTCCGGATAGATATACAGGTAGGCATCCTCGTCGATGTCGAAAGTCTTGCCTAAGAACGAATACGCCACAACGCCTACTGCGCCTATAGCAACCAGCAAGATGATTAGAAATATGTATAGAATCTTTTTTATCATGTGGTAGGTTATTCTGTGAGACACATGTCAAGTGCAGCAGTAATAGCTTTCTTGTCCATCTTTTGTCCTATGAACACCAACTTCTGCATGCGGTCACCATATTTCTCGTCCCAGTCTTTTCTGACGGCTGGTTCTGCGGCAAGCAAACGTTCCAGTTCGTCCTTTGGCATTGTTGCATACCATTGTCCTGCATTTCTCAGCGTCAGTTGTCGTCCTGCCTGTTCAAACACATAACAGATGTCAGGTTCTGTAGCAAAGTAGCAGAGTCCTTTTGCTCTGATAATATTCTTTGGCAGGTGGGCTGCAAACTGGTCGAAAGCCACTATGTCCATAGGTTCGCGACGGTAATACACGAAAGTACCTATGCCATATTCCTCAGCTTCGCCTTCGTCATCGTGATGGTGGTGATCATGATGGTGATGATGTTCGTGCTCGTCCTCATCATCTTCATCATGATGGTGATGATGTTCGTGCTCGTCCTCCTCATCATCATCGTCATCGTCATGATGCTTCTCCAATTCTTCTATCCACGCAGCAGAAGTGGCAACCTTGTCAAAATCAAACATATTGGTATTGATGATTCTATCCAAATCCACATCGCCGTAATTACATTCTATGATTTCAGCCTTAGGCTGTATAGTACGGATAATCTGCTTAATCCTTCCCAATTCCTCTGGTTTTACGTCAGCAGCTTTGTTCAGCAGTATGATATTACAGAATTCAATTTGCTGAATTACGAGGTTTTCTATATCATCCTCATCCAGATTTTGGTTCATCAGTTTGTCGCCGTTAGCAAATTCGTCCTGCATTCTCACAGCATCGACTACAGTTACTATGCAGTCCATTCTTGGCACTCCGTTTTGCACGTATTGTCCACCCATAGTAGGGATAGAACAGATCGTCTGAGCAATTGGAGCCGGTTCGCATATGCCGCTGGCTTCTATAACTATATAGTCAAAATTCTGTTGTTTGATTATATCGGACAACTGTTCCACGAGATCCATCTTCAGGGTACAGCAGATACAGCCGTTCTGCAGGGCTACGAGCGATTCGTCTTTCTGGTCTACGATACCACCTTTCTGAATCAGGTCGGCATCGATATTTATCTCGCCTATGTCGTTTACTATAACTGCGAATCTGATACCTTTCTTATTAGAGAGGATGCGGTTTAGCAGTGTTGTTTTTCCGCTGCCCAGATAACCTGTAAGCAGCAGAACTGGTGTTGTGAAATTATTCATATTGTATTAATGCTTAATAGTATCGTTTGTGTTTATTGTACCTTCTTCTGCATAGTCTGTTTCTGCAGAGTCCACATCGATAGTATCTGTTGCCGATAGTGGAATCACCACGTCATTATCCAGAATGGGGATGTCACCTTCCAGAATTGTATCTACATCTACGCCGTCGAAGTTCATCAGTCTGTCTTTCTCTCCTCCGGTGGGCAGTCCGAAGATAGCTACAATACATGCAGTCACAATAACTATCGTGGCTCCAATTATAATCAGTAAATCTCTATGTGGTTTTTTCATTTTCATTTTTCACATTTCACATTTCACTTCTTCCATCGTTTATCTTGTAATTCTTTCATCTTCAATTCCTGTGGATTATTCTGAGCCTTCCAGAACTGCTGTCCTTCGGCTTCGTCGGGCAGAAACTGCTGTTCTACGAAATTTCCTTCATAGTCGTGGGCATATTTATACCCCTTGCTATATCCGAGTTGTTCCATCAGTTTCGTAGGAGCATTTCTCAAGTGTAGAGGAATAGGCAGGTTACCTGTTTCGCCTACATATTGCAGGGCATTATTTATAGCCATATATGCAGAATTCGATTTTGCACTCGTAGCCAGATACACAGTCGCCTCTGCAAGTGGAATTCGTCCTTCAGGCATTCCAATCTTGTTTACGGCATCGAAAGCAGCATTAGCCAAGAGTAGGGCATTGGGATTAGCCAGTCCTATGTCTTCCGAAGCTGAGATAACCAGTCGGCGTGCAATGAATAGCGGGTCTTCGCCTCCTTCTATCATTCTTGCCAGATAATACACAGCTGCATCTGGGTTGCTACCGCGAATCGACTTGATAAATGCCGATATGATGTCGTAGTGCATCTCGCCGTCTTTGTCGTATGCCAGCGGATTCTGTTGCAGAGCCTCCGTCACTATCTCGTCGTTGACTACAACCTCCTCCTTTCCGTCCTGACTTTCCACTACGAGTTCTATGATGTTGAGCAGTTTTCTTGCGTCTCCACCACTATATCTCAGTATTGCGTCAGTTTCTTCTATCTTGATGTTTTTCTCTTTGAGAATCACATCTTTCTCTATTGCTGATTGAAGTAATTGTAGAAGGTCGTTTTTCTCCAGCGACTTTAATGTATATACCTGACAGCGGGAGAGCAGAGGACGTATTATTTCGAACGACGGATTCTCTGTTGTGGCACCAATCAGGGTAATTGTTCCCTGTTCTACGGCACCCAGCAGCGAGTCCTGTTGCGACTTCGAGAATCTGTGTATTTCGTCAATGAAGAGGATAGGGGAACTGCTATTGAAGAAGCGATTGCTCTTTGCCTTTTCTATGGTGTCCCTCACATCTTTCACTCCCGATGTTACGGCACTCAGGGTGTAGAAAGGCACTTCCAGCGTTCTGGCTATTATGTTGGCAAGTGTGGTTTTGCCCACTCCAGGCGGTCCCCACAGAATGAACGACGAAATCCTCTTCTGCTCTATCATACGACGAATAACAGCACCTTCGCCTACGAGATGCTGTTGTCCTATGTAATCGTCGAGCGTATGCGGACGCAGTCGTTCTGCCAGTGGTTGCATGTCTCTTTATTACTTCTTGTCCTCCTCTGGAGCCGGAACATCGGTCATTACTCCAGTTATAAAGACTCTTGCCATATCTTTCTTGCAGTTGGAAAACACCTGGATGCTCTTCCTGAATCGTCCAGGCATCTTGCCGGCACCATTATATGTCACCTTAATTTCTCCTGTACCTCCAGGTGAAATAGGTTCCTTCGAATAGTCGGCTACAGTACATCCGCAAGAAGTGTGTACAGTGTTGATAATCAGTTTTCCGTCACCCACATTTGTAAACTTGAACACACATGTCTGTTTGCTGTCATACATTGAGAATGTGCCCATGTCTATAGTGGTCTTTTCAAACTTGATTTCCGGGTATTTCTCTGCTCTTATAGCACACATCGTGAGAAGTGCTACAAGCATTAAAATTGTTCTTTTCATAGTTGTAATCATAAAATCTATTGCAAAAGTACGTAAAAATTTATTATTAGTGATAATGTTAGTGCATTTTTGAGTTTTTTTTAGTAATTTCGCGCCGAATTTTGCAAAACAAAACAGAAATCAACAAAAAATCGATTATGAATTTAGATAAAAATACAATCATCGGTTGGACCCTCATGGCACTCGTTATGTTGGGATTCATGGCATACGAACGCTATACAGCTCCTACTCAGGAGGAAATGGCAGCGTGGCAGGCAAAGCAGGACAGCATTCGTCTTGCCGAAGTAAATAAGGAGTTGAAGGAAAAGAATCTCGAGTCACAGCAACTCATGCAGCAGGCTACAGACTCTCTCAATCCGCTCTTTGCAGCATCACAGAAGCAGCCTGGCACTACAACGCTTCGCAACTCACTCCTTTCCGTTACTATAAATAATGAGGGAGCACAGATTTGCCGTGCCGAACTCCTTGACTCCGTCTATCGCGGCAAGGAAGGTGGTAATGTAATCCTCTTCGACGGTACAGACAATTCATTCAGTTTCAATATCGACGGAAAACAGGCAAACATTCGTACTGCCGACCTCTTCTTTGCTCCAAGTGAACAGACCGACACAAGTGTAGTTATGGTAGCTCCTATTGCTTCCGGCTCATTCCGCATCAGCTACTCACTCATCCCAGGTAGCTACCTCGTAAACGTAGATGTACAAGCACTTGGACTCGATGGTTTCTTCCCTTCAAAAACCCGTACTATGGACATTCTCTGGAGTCAGAAGATGAAGCAGCAGGAGAAGGGCTACGACTTCGAAAACCGTTATAGCACAATAACTTATCGCGATACAGACAACGACACCAACGAACTCTCCAGCATGGGAGGCGATGAGGATGAAACCGAATTCGACGAACGTGTCAAGTGGGTTAGCTTCAAGACTCAGTTCTTCTCTCAGGTTCTTATCTCTGAAGCTGACATGAGTGTCGCTCATATGAAGTCCGAGAAGATCGAGAAAGGGGAGGGCTACCTGAAAACTCTCACTGCCGAACTCTCAGCTCCGTTCGACCCCTCTGGTCGTCAGGCATCACGCTTCGCTATGTACCTCGGTCCTAATAAATTCGTCACACTTTCCGATAACGAAAAACTCCTTGGTGCTTCTACCGACCTCGACCTCCGTTCTCTCGTATATCTCGGATGGCCTGTAATTCGTTGGATCAACCGTTTCTTCATGATTTACCTCTTCGACTGGCTCACAGGATGGGGACTCAACATGGGCATCGTTCTGCTCATCCTTACCATCTTCATCAAGGTGCTCGTCTATCCACTTATGAAGAAATCATATCTCAGCAGTGCCAATATGCGCGTGCTGCGTCCAAAAATCGAAGAACTCACAAAGAAATATACTCGTCCTGAAGATGCTATGCTCAAGCAGCAGGAGACTATGAAACTCTATAGCGAATACGGAGTGTCTCCTATGGGCGGTTGTTTGCCTATGCTCATTCAGATGCCTATCTGGATTGCCCTCTTCAACTTCATCCCTAACGCCATCGAACTGCGTGGTCAGTCGTTCCTCTGGGCTGACGACCTCTCTACCTACGACGACGTAATCAACTGGGGATTCAACATCTGGGGAATTGGCGACCACCTCTCACTCTTCTGCGTACTCTGGTGCCTCGCAACCGTTGCCAGCTCTATGTTCTCCATGAAGCAGCAGCAGGACAGCATGACTCCGGAACAGGCTCAGCAGATGTCGATGATGAAATGGATGACCTACATCATGCCACTCGTCTTCTTCTTCAGCTTCAACAACTACTCCTCAGGACTCAACTACTACTACTTCCTCTCGTCACTCACATCAGCACTCATGATGTGGTATCTGCGTAAGACTACCGACGATGCAGCACTCCTCAAAAAACTCGAAGAGCGCCATAAGATTCGTCAGCAGCAGGCAGCAACAGGCAAACGTCCATCATCCATGATGAGCCGCCTCCAGGCTATGCAGGAAAAACAACTCGAAATCCTCCGCCAGCAGCAGGAAGCACAAAAACGAAAGACGAAAGACGAATAACGAAAACTTCTTTAACCGTTAACCTTTAACCTTTAACCGTTAACCGTTACAAAGTCAATAACCAATAACCAATAACCATTCATAATGAAACACGGACACCCACAGGGACTCTATCTCCTGTTCGTCACAGAAATGGCAGAACGCTTCTCATACTATGGAATGCGTGCCATCTTCATTCTTTATCTTGTAGCAGCATTCTACAATAGTGCCGAGGCATCACAAGTATATGGCTCCTATACCGGACTCGTTTACCTCACTCCGCTTCTCGGAGGTTACATCTCCGACCGCTACTGGGGAAACCGCCGCAGCATCATCGTAGGCGGACTCGTTATGGCACTCGGACAGTTCCTTATGTTTGCCTCTGCCTGCTTCGTGCAGCAGAGCATATTCACTGAAGGCGGAATGATTAGTGCCGACGTAGATAATGGTTTCTCACTCACACTTATGTTTGCCGGACTCACAGCACTCATCATCGGAAATGGTTTCTTCAAACCGAACATCTCCACAATGGTGGGCGACCTCTACGAACCACAAGACAAGCGTAAAGACTCAGCATTCACCATTTTCTATATGGGTATCAATATTGGAGCATTCGTCGCACCACTCATCTGCGGACCTCTCGGCAATGGTGACTGGTCCAACCCTTCAGCATTCAAGTGGGGCTTCTTCTGTGCCGGTTGCGCAATGCTCTTCTCCGTACTTGTATTCTGGTTGCTCAAAGACCGTTTCCTCGTCACTCCTGAAGGACTTGGCATCGGACTCCCGCCAGCTCAGAGTCAGTTGCTCGAACTCAAGGAAATGCAGGAGAAGGAAGACGAAGCAGACTACGAAGGTGTGGAAATCGAAAACCCTGAGAACGCACTGATCGACCACAAAGTCAAGAATTCGCCATTCCGTCTTTGGGGATGCATCTTCTGCTGCATAGCCTGTATGGTGCTCTTCTCACTCTCAGCTGACAACTTCAACGACTATATCTCAGCAGCCATCTATGCTATATCCATAGCGCTGCCTATATTCATCATAACCGACCGCGGACTCAACACTGTAGAGAAAATGCGAATTGGCGTCATCTACATCATCGCCATCTTCGTCATCTTCTTCTGGAGCGCCTTCGAACAGGCTGGCTCTTCGCTTACCCTCTTTGCCGACAAACAGTGCGACCGTACCATCGGTTCCTGGGAGATGCCTACAACCTGGTTCCAGTGTATCAATCCCATTGGCATCGTGCTCTTTGCTCCGCTTATGGCTATGCTCTGGGAACAGCTTGTAAAACGCAACATCAACGTGTCCTCACCTATGAAACAGGCACTCGGACTCATGATGCTCTCCATCGGCTATTTCATCATAGCCTATGCTACAAGTGGTGTGCAACCGGGTATGAAAGTAAGCATGTGGTGGCTCTTCGCCCTCTATTGGTGTCATACCATTGGCGAACTCTCACTCTCGCCAATCGGACTCTCTATGGTCAACAAACTCTCTCCGGCACATCTCGCCAGCCTCCTTATGGGTGTTTGGTTCATGAGTACAGCAGCCAGCAATATCCTTGCAGGAAAACTCGCCACACTCCTTCCAATCGAAGGTCAACCCGTGCGCTCCTTCCTCGGATTCCCAATCGAGACTCTGACCGACTTCTTCCTGCTCTTTGCTATCATGTCGGCAGTAGCAGCAGTGCTTCTCCTCGCTCTCTGTCCACTTCTCAAACGAATGATGAAAGGAGTAGAGTAGGGTGTCACTGTTTCCATCGACCATATTCCTATCCTTCGGCAGCGGCAGTTGTGGCAACTGCTACTACCTCGGTACACCCGACTCAGCTATCCTCATCGATGCAGGAGTAGGCATTCGGAAACTTGGAAAGGCATTCAACGACTACGGCATCAACCGCGAACATATAAAAGCAATCCTGCTTACCCACGATCATGCCGACCACGTAAAAACAGCTGCAAAACTATCTAAGCAACTGAACGTGCCCGTCTATGCTATCGAAGCTGTTCATGCAGGTTTCCTTGCCAACAAATACATACCAGGGAAAATTGACGAAGCCCATCGCCAGATTATCGAACTGGGAACACCCCTCCAGATAGCAGACTTTTGCATCACGGCATTTCCCGTTCCCCACGACTCCACAGCCAACGTAGGCTACACCATCACTACAGGCGATACCGTCTTCTCACTTATGACCGACGTAGGCGAGGTGACTCCCGAAGTGTCGCAAGCCCTTCAGCACTCCACTCACGTAGTACTCGAAGCCAACTACGACCCCGAACTGCTCCGTACCGGACACTATCCCTTCATCCTTCAGGAACGCATTCGCAACGGTCGCGGACACCTCTCCAACCACCAGTGTGCACAGGCACTCATACAGAACTACCATCCAGCCCTGCGCCACGTATGGCTCTGCCACCTGAGTGGTGACAACAACACTCCCGACCTCGCACACGAAACAGTCCAGTCCCTCCTCTCTGCCAGCAACATACCCGTTGGCACCGACCTCCAGCTCGACGTTCTCCAGCGCTCCAAAACTACCGGTCCCTTCGAACTGTAAATAGAATTTAGTTTGTTCTTTGATAGCTGTTAATAATGAAAAAGAACTGTCTCTGCTTTTTATATGTTGTCCTTTTGATGTAGGCGTCTTTGCCTCCTGTCTCCCTTATTAGCCCCCGTGAGCAAGGCGTAAGCCTTGCACCGCCACCTCACTCTCGTAACTGATATTGCATATAGTCTCTGCCAGCCGGTTCAGATAATGGAACTGGTCGTATGTGCTGCTGAATGCCGGTATATCCTCAGGCCAAGGAGCCAGAATGAGAAGAGAACCATAAGCGCACGCATCGAACCTGCTGCGTTCTGGTTTCCAATACTTGCCAATAGGGTCAGCCTGAAGATGAATCAGACGCAGCTTTTGTTGTAAGGCAATGTTCTTGATGCGCTTCTCGCATTCCGAAATGCCCGGAGTTACTAAAACATCACCGCTTTCCCCTGCTTCTATAAGACGTTGGCTCTCCTTCTTCCAAAACTCCGATTCTTCTGTAGGTATGCCATCAGTGCGACGGTGAAAAAACACCTGATGCTTCTCAGGTTGGCGCAGTAGGAGCATATTCCCGAAAGCACTATAGCGCACGCCGTCTATGACAATGAATAATGAGCGCTGAAACAAATTGGGGTACTCTCGGCGCATAAGCAGACGGCGGGGATTATCGCGCAGATAGCGTTTCCAGTTATCCAGCTGTCCGTCGCGCATAAGGATATGGTCGTTGTAGTTGGGCTCAAAGAGAGGAACATGATTATCTGAGGCTGATGCCGCAGATGCTGTGGTGTTCAAATTCCACCAGGCACGGCTGATGCCGCCTTTGAACGCGCCTATGATGATGCCCAGATGCTTGCCTACGGGCAGTGGTTTATTGATGCGGACTATCATATGCATATGGTCGGGCATCAAACATACCTGCCACACATCCACCATCGGGTAATAATGATGTATCTTGTGGATTTCGCTATCGAGAACGAGCTTGCCAAGTGCCGAAGGCTCAAGACGCGGACTGTCGCCATTGGTTTTGGTAGTGCCGACAATCTTTCCGAATACCGGCAGTCTGTCAGCAACCACAATAGTCACCTCGTATGTACCAGGGATAGCATAATCATGTCCATGCATCCGTCGTGTCTGACAATCCTTGCTCATTTCTTCTCTTTTTATCCTGCAAATATAACTCTTAAATCTAAAAGATTAAACAAGCAAGCCAAAAAAACTTATACAGCAAGAAACTTCCTCACCCTTCCCGTTATTCAGACACAGATGGCAGAGTCCGTCTCACCCACCGTGAGCAAGGCGTCTCCCCCCCTCGTGAGCAGGGCGCAAGCCTCCTGTCTCCCTTATTACCCCCGTGAGTAAGGCGTAAACCTCCTGTCTCCCTTATTAGCCCCCGTGAGTAAGGCGTAAGCCTTGCACCGCCACCTCGCGTATGGTAGGGAAAGAAAAAGGATGCAAGGGTGCTGCATCCTTGAACTGGTTAATTATGGGGTTTGTTTCTGTTGCTTAGAGCGCTTTTTCTTTTTGGCTTTCTTTTTATCTTTGATAGACTTTGCAATTTTAGCACTTTGGCGTAAAAGTGCTAAGGCTATGTCTTCGTCTGACATTTCTGGGTTTATGCCAAATGGTGAATAGGCTTTGAATACAGTCTTGTTGTTGTTGCGTTCTGCTTTAATATATCCAGTAGAGTGAATATAATCAGGACTGTAGATGTCTTCATATGTTTGATTTTCTAGTTCTTTGTTTCTTTCCTCTAACAACTCGCTTGCTGATTTATCAAGTTCATTTTTCATTTCTTCCGACAAATCCGGCCATGGAAAATTGTTATATACAATTCCTATAGAATATCGATAGCGCATTTCCAATCTACCAGAGACGACTTTAACCCATGCCATGTGTATTCTACTTTCCAATACTCCGAATACCCAATGAGGGCAATTTGCAATAGTCATACAGGCATCGCTACATATAATATCTTTAGATACGTACCCCATTGGGATATAACTTCTATTTTCAGATGATGTTCTGGGAATCAAAAGATAATCAGTATCAGGTTGTCTTATTTCTCCGAACTTGTATGGATAGTCTGCAAGTTGTATTGTTTCTTTGCGGCTACTTCCATCTCTTTTATCTCTGATTAGATCAAAACGCTTCTTAAATGCCTCATGGTTCTTTATTTCTTTTGGATCACCATCTTCAATCCATATACAGTAATTTTCTTCTCCGTTGATAAAATCTTCAGAACCATATATTCTTGGCAAGTACGGTTCAAGCTCTGGATAATCCTCTATCAGTTTATTACGTTCCTTGCTACTCAAACGCAGTTGTGGTACACTGCGTTTACCTGTTGGTGAGGACTTATCTTCTATTTCTACTGTGTCATTTGGCATACTTCCAAATCTCATTTGGGGAACTATCCTTTCTTGTATATGTTTACGTGGTGCATCTAAAAATAGTTGCTCTGCAGGAAGAAGATAAGCATTAATTTTATCACATCTAATAGGCTCTTCTGTTTCACTATAAATGTAGCAAGGTGATTTTTTTTGTCGTTTAGCGAAATAAAATCCGATAATAACACAATGAACCTTGGCTTTGTCTTCTGCCTCATTGTTCCAAACAAAACTTTTCCATGCAAAAGATATGTGAGCTTTATATGTTTCCACTAAAGGTTTCCATAAGAGACCTACAAATTCTCCCTGTGTGATACTGTTGGTTGAAACTAAAGCTACTTTTGTCTTAGTGTTTCCTTTCAGAAATTCTGCAGCTTTTGCATACCATGCACAGACAAAGTCCATTTTTCCTTGCTTTTTCCATATTTCTTTACCCCTTTCGTTCTTAGCACTCATGGCTATTTTTAGGCTACTTTTTTGACTTTTGTCCATAACCTGACTACCTTCAAAAGGAGGATTTCCAATTATGAAACTGATTTTTTTAGCAGGGATTACTGTTTCCCAGTCAATTATCAGTGCATCTTCTTTGTGTATGTTTTTATATTTGTCCAGAGGAAGAGAGCTTATAGAAACATTGAACAACTCTTTTGTCTCAGCATCCATCTGACAATTTGAAATCCACATAGCTGTTTTTGCCACTTCGCAAGCAAAGTCATTGATTTCAATCCCGTAAAATTGTTTGATGGAAACTTTACACGGATTCTCTAAGATTTCAACACCTGTTCTTATTTCATATGCCGCTATACCGTTGTCAGGTAACTCTGAAATAACTTTTATTTCTAATCTTCGTAGAGACTTATAGGTTTCTGTCAGAAAGTTTCCACTACCACAAGCAGGGTCTAAAAAAGTCATCTGACTTAATTTTTTTCTGAATGAAATCAATTTGCTATTACGTTCTTTTTTCTGAGCTAAATCATTACTTGGTAATGCTAATATAGACTCTAATTCGCTATTTAAATCGTTAAGGAAAAGTGGGTCGATGACACGATGTATAACCTCAGGAGAAGTATAGTGCATGCCATTGTCATGTCTTGTTTCCGGGTCAAGAGTACTTTCAAATATACAACCGAAGTTAGTCGGTGAGATTTGACTCCAATCAAATGATTCTTCTTTACCAGGGATATTGATTCCTTCGGAACTGCTTATTAGCAGTTGCCTTATTTCTTCGGAAATACGAGGAATGGAAACCTCTGTATTTTCAAACAATCCTCCATTTACATATGGGAAAGCTTTTATTTCTATATCAAGAGATTCATCTCGCTTATTGACTTTCTGACTTAGTGCACGGAATAACCATCTGAATTTCTCTTCCAGTTTCTTTGCGTCAAAAGTGTTCAAAAATGTATTGAACTGATTATTGTCAAATAGTTCAGCTGCATCAGCATACAAACAAAAAACCACACGTACACAGAACACATTCATCTGGTGAAGAACATCGCGGGTTAATTCATTCTTTGGATATTGGTTTTTAAGTAGATCGTATAATTTGCTTACAATACCACTTGCAGTTTTGGTTGCTGCATTCTGATCTTCCTCTTTTCTTCCAACTTCATCTCCTAATAATACACGCCTGAAATATCGCCAATGTTGTGGAAGTTCATGCAGTTTTAGAGATACAGGTGTACTTTGCTGATGGTCATTGTCCTTTATACGAAATTCATCAAAGTTGCAAGCTATCGTATATCTGCCTTTATCAGGACGGTCTAAGCGATCATAGTATCGCTGTGCTTGTTCTAGAGCATTTAATGCTTTTCCGTCACTTTGCACTAGTTCTTTATCTAATAATATACCAAAACTCTTCTGTTCTATTACACACTTTGATGTCTTTAAATAGCAGTCGATGTATTTTGTGGTTTTCCCATCCTCTGTCGTTATAACAGGAATAGGTACTTCTTTTTCCCAGTCTAATACATCTCTTCCATGTTCAACATCAAGAATACATTCAACTAGCTCCTCCCAAAATGGGTGAGTGTCTTGTTTCTCTCTTCCTTTATTCTGCCATTTCCGAACAAAAGCCTTAATCTTCTGTATGTCCTTATTCATTTAGAGTGTAATTGATAGTAGTCATTGCACCCAACTATCAATCACGCCAAGACGCAAAAAAGGCGTGATGCACCTTATTGCGTTCAGCTTTGAGGCAGCCTCGGAACGGAAACCTCAGCAATCTTGACAAGTATGCACCACACCAATGTGTTAGTGCATTCGTATATATACAAGATTGCTAAAGTGTCCAATGAGAACACCTCACCACGTATTATCTCTGTGCGTTGTTATTTCCAAGAAGTTTCCGAGGCTTTTGGCTGAACGCGAAATAATAGCGAATGCTTTATATTGACTCTGGATTTCTCCCCAAAGTCAGTCGCAAAGATACAGATTATTATAGAATATTTGCAAAGGGCTATACGATTTTTTACATATTAACGTGTATAAAAGCAGGTGATTACTTTTTTGTGGTGCTAGTATTTTTTTCTAATAATAAATAATGTGTATATTTGCATACTAAGAAAATGTTATAATATTATGATTATTCAAAAACATTACCCTGATAGAAGTAGTTTAAAGAATATAGAGGAGCCATACAACGAAGCTCTTGAGATTTTAAATTTGCTGTATATGGAATCTCCTGCTGAGTGTTATCCCCGTCTTGGTAGTAAGGATGTTATAGACTATTTTGTCCTTAGTTGTGTTCATACGATTGTGGACAAGTTGGTAGATAATAAAGCTTCTTTTCCATCAGTTCTTTTAGCATATAAAGAAATCACATTTCGCAAGGCTTCCTCCGGTAATATGTCATTTGATAATTTTTATGTTAATGCCGACTATGAACAAACAGTAATCTTTGGAGCTGTATATTATGTTCTGGCACGTCAAAAATCTGTAGAAAAACAATATCTCAATTTTATTGAAAAGACATTTACTGTTGGTAATAGATTAAGATGCTATTTTCAGCCATTCAAAGATGCGCTGAATAAATATTCTCAGATTAATAATTCATCAGAAAAACACTCTTTAAAAGAGAATAAGGATCTTATAAAAGAATTAGAAAGTAAAAATAAAGAAATTTGTAATCTGAAAAAAATAATACAGGAATATTCAGGTGAACCTAACCCTTATGAAAATAAACTCTGCTTCTCTACGAAACAAATAGCATTGTCATTTTATTTTTTGTTTGACCATCAAGGTTATAATTTAAATGATAACAAATCTGGTTGGGGAAGGTTTCTCTCAAAGATGGTTCATAAAAATGCTAAAAATATTACTGATGCTTTTTTAGCTATTTATAAAGATATGTCTTCATTTAAAAAAGATGCCATGGTTGTTGCTGATGCCATAAATGATGTAGCTCCTAAAATAGCGGAAAAGATTAGACATCAATTTGAGGATTTGTAGTAACTACACTTTTTTTATGCGATTGACATAAATTTAGTTTGTAGTAACTACACTCTTTTTTTTAGTGACAAAAATAATACGAGTGTAGTTACTACAAATTTTCTTGTCCCCCTTACAATATGTCACTACACCACATTTTTTTTTGTTTACCTTCGCGGCATCTTCTTAGGCGCGAAGCTGCGTGCTCAGTATGAGGAGGTGGCAAATCTGGTAAGACTGTCAGCAAGGTAAACCTGAGACCACATTTTCCCTAATAATAAAAAAAGTATGGGAAACAATGAGAAAGTCTCCAATTCGTTGGAGCGGGAAATGGAAGCTAAGTCTTCCGAGTTATTAACTAATGGCGTAGAGCGTATGGCGCAGATGGTTGACATTACGCTTCAGGCTATCCTTGGCGATGTTGTGTCGCAGGAGAAGGAGGTAGTGGCGCTTATGTCAACAGGAAAGGCGCCGTCTCAGCAAACTATGCGTGACATTGTGGTACGCGAAGTGAAACGTGCTGCTGATGGCAGACTTTGGTGCGAGGAATACGACCAGAGTGCGAGAAGTAACCAAAAGGTGATGGTATATGTCGGCACGCATTGGGAACGAATCGTATCGCAGCAGTGGAAGGATTTTGTACGTAAGTGCGCTGAGAAGTGTGGATTGCCAGACTACATGTTGATTAATCAACAGTTTATGAATTTGCTTTTCGAAGGTGTTGCGTTCAATCTTTCGGAACATCGTAAAAGGAGGTACTCGGCTGATGAGGTTCTTATTAACCTGTGTAATGGCACACTCGTGCTGAAGAAGGACGGAACAGTTGTACTACGCGAGCATCGTAAAGAAGACCTCTTTACATATACTCTGAGCTATCCGTACGACCCGAATGCAGAGTGTGTACGATGGAGGAATTATTTAAATAGAGTTCTGCCAATTCAAGAGAATCAGCAAGTGATAGGTGAGTACATCGGTTATAGCCTCATGCCTGATCATCGTTATCAGAAGATTCTTTGGGTGGTTGGCGATGGGCAGAATGGTAAGAGTGTGCTGCTTGAGATTATTGAGTATTTGCTTGGAACGCCAAACATTAGTTATCTTAGTCTTAGTGATTTGACTAACGATGATGTGAAGCGTGCGGGAATAGTCGGCAAGTTGCTAAACGTCAGTTATGAGAGTTCGGATGATATTGATGCTAACGTTATGAAGTTGCTTGCTGGTGGCGAACGAGTAATGGTCAAGAATCTGTACAAAGACCCTGTGATGACTTCGGACTATGGTAAGTTCATCTGTGCCTTTAACCAGTTACCACGTGCTGAACTTACCTTCGGTTTCTTCCGTCGTCTGATTATCGTGCCATTTGATGTAACCATACCATCCGATGAGGTGGATAAGCATCTGGCAGATAAGCTTCGCGGTGAGTTGTCTGGCATACTTAATTGGGTGCTCCAAGCATGGGTGGAACTAATGAAGCGTGGCGAGTTTACAACAAGTGAGTCGTGTGAGAATGCTCTTGAAACTTACAAATTGCAGGCCGACAACGTGAAGTTGTTCCTTAAGGAAATGTGTGAGCCATGCGAGTTTACTACTGCTGCTCCGGATATCCATAAGGCGTACAAGAACTTCTGTGCAGAATCACTGCTTAAGCCTGTTGGAAGAAACAAGTTCTATTCCCGACTTGAGAAGCTTGTTGGTGAGCCCGAAGTGTCTGGAAATATGAAGTATTTCAAACTAAAAGTTGCTGGTTTATGATTGCTCACGGTGAACATTTCGACCTTCAACGCCTTAATGCCATCCCCATTACGGGGGTGGCTCAAAGGCTGGATACGGTGCGAAGGGTAGGGAGTAACTATGTCACCTCATGTCCTTGGCATAGTGATGAGCATCCCTCGCTTACTCTTTATGAACGCACTGATGAGAATCGTTGCCATTGTTTTGCCTGCGGTAAGGGCGGAAGTGTAATAGACTATGTAATGCAGCATGAAGGGTGGAATTTCAAGGATGCTTGCCGTTGGCTATCCTCTACTTATGGTATCAGTACCACGCCCATATGTGGTCCTATTTTGCAGCCCAAACCAAAACCTAAGCCCAAGCGAGTAGAACCTATTGTGCAGTATATTCCATCGGAAATGCTCGACGAGTTGGTTTCAACTGAAAACTCGCTCTGCAGATGTCTCATGCATATGTTCCACCCAGAAGCAGTGAAATGGGTAGTAGAGCAGTATCGGATAGGTGCATATTCATTTAAGGATTGCGATGACTACACGGTCTTTCCCAATATAGATATAAAGGGGCGTGTATGCAACCTAAAGATTCAGCTTTACGACACAGATCCGCTCTCGCCTCGATTTGCTCATAGCGAGAAAGGCTGTTGCTATTGGCTTGGTAAGATGTGGGTAGAGGAAGGGAAACTGCCACCAGTTGGAGAGTTCCGTTCCGATTGCCTCTTCGGAGAACATCTGCTTGCCCGTTATCCAAATAACAATGTTGTACTGGTTGAGAGTCCGAAAAACGCACTCTTTGGCGCACTTGCCTTTCCGCAATCGCTGTGGTTGGCAGCTGGCAATAAGAATCAACTGAAGCGCAGTGTACTTTCACCACTTCGGGGTCGCAACGTGATTGTCATGCCCGATTGTGATGCCATAGATGTATGGAAGGAGAGCATTTCCCAAATGGCAGACATTGCCAATTTCGTCGTAAGCGATTTCTGTCGAAGAGTTGCCCCTGAAGGACAACCTAAGTACGATATTGCAGACTACCTGCAGCAGCAACATGTGAATGAGCCCTTTTGACTTTTCTGAAGTTTTTTAAGTAACTTTCTCTTTGCCCCATGATCAACTGAAACCCAGTGTTCATGGGGCTTTCAGATGCCTTGAAGTAAGTTTTGATACTTTTTTTGTCAAAACTCTCTATACATTATTTTTTTCTAAATATTTTAAGAAAAAAATGTAAAAAGTTACCTGAATGCCTTGTAAGGTTTTGTTAAGCAATATATTAACTCCTTCCGAAGAACATTAAAAACTTACTAAAAACTTACTAAAAACTTACTAAAAACTTACTAAAAACTTACTGAAATCTTTTTCCTCCGCACTCAAAAACTTACTCCAGTGCACGGGAAAAAGTTTTGGAGCGCACTGGAAAAAAACTCAAAAATATAGTGAAAAATAATGTGAAAAATACACGATTTTTTTGCTCTAAATGTTTGGAAATACGGGAGTTATTTCGTATCTTTGTAGTGTAGAAGTGATGAGGGAGGCGCCCCTTCGGACAGGTTCTACAAAGAGATCAGGTAACATTAGTTTTAACTTAAAAAAGATTGTATTTATGGCTTTGAAAGTAAAAGCAAAAGAACGTTTGTTCAAAGTTGGTAAGTACGCTGGTACTTATCGTTACACGATGCAGCCGGAGTTGTACTCCACTCTAAGTCAGGAAAAGGTTATTCGTGAGGCTGCACTTCGTAGTGGTGTTTCACAGGGTGTGATGCAGGCTTGCTGGGATGCAGCAGGTGAAGTAATCAAGGCATGGGCTACAGAGGGTCACTCGGTGGTTCTCCCTGGACTGGGAAATATGCGTTTCAGCCTTAGTGCTAAGTCGGTCGCTGACCTCGAGGATGTGAAGAGTTCGCTCATCTCCGTACGTCGTATCCTCTTCACTCCAAATCAGGAACTGAAGACAGAGCTGAAGAACACCAGCGTAGTCATCACTTGTTACGACCGCAACGGTAACGAAATCAAGCGTGTAACTTCAACCGACGATGGTACTGTAGCCGACAACGACGAAGGTACTACCGGCGAGAATGATGGCGTTGATGGCACTGAAGGTGGTAACCAAAACCAAGGTGGAACCAACCCTGAACCAGGTAATGGCGACAACACAGGTGGTAATGACAACCAGGGTGGTGGCAACGGCGGTACCGAGGATGGAACTGACGAGTCTTAAACGAAAGACGAAAGACGTCACTAACCACTAACCTCTAACCACTAACCATTATTGTCTTTAGACAAAAAGAGCTGACATTAGTTTGTCGGCTCATTTTTTTCTTGTAACTTCGCAAAAATTTTTATTAGAATGGATATTTCAGTAATTGTTCCGCTGTATAACGAGGAGGAGTCGTTGGCAGAACTGCACGAATGGATAAAGAGAGTGATGGACGAGCATAAGTTCTCGTACGAGGTAATTTTCGTGAATGACGGTTCGACAGATGGTTCTTGGCAGGTCATCGAGGACTTGGCTAAGAAGTTCCCAGAGGTACACGGAATTAAGTTTCGCAGGAATTATGGTAAGAGTCCGGCTCTGTACTGCGGTTTCGAAGCTGCACAGGGCAATGTAGTAATCACTATGGATGCTGACTTGCAGGATAGTCCTGACGAGATTCCTGAACTGTACCGTATGATTACGGAAGACGGCTACGACCTGGTGAGCGGTTTTAAGATGAACCGCAAGAAGGGCGATCCGCTGTCGAAGACTATCCCTACGAAGTTGTTTAATGCTACCGCAAGGAAGGTGAGCGGAATAAAGAATCTGCATGATTTCAATTGCGGACTGAAGGCTTACAAGAATGAGGTGGTGAAGAATATAGAGGTGTATGGCGAGATGCACAGATATATTCCGTATCTGGCTAAGAATGCCGGTTTCACTAAGATTGGCGAGAAACCCGTACACCACCAGAAACGTCAGCACGGAAAGAGTAAGTTCATGGGCTGGAACCGTTTCGTGAACGGTTATCTCGATTTGATTAGTCTGTGGTTTATTGATAGCTTCGGACTGAAACCTATGCATATCTTCGGCTTTATCGGTACTCTGATTTTTATGATTGGTCTGCTTGCCGTCATCGCTGTAGGTGCCCTGAAACTGTGGGCTCTGCATAATGGCGTGGCAAGGGTGCTCGTTACGGATACTCCTTATTTCTATATCGCCCTGACCATGATGATTATCGGTACGCAGTTGTTCGTTGCCGGTTTCCTCGGCGATATGATTAGCCGCAATTCACAGGAGAGAAATAAGTATCAGGTTGCAAAACGTGTGTGATGATGAGGAAGGGAAGTGGCATAGTGATGGTGCTGAGTCTGCTGCTCACGATTGCATGCAGTACTGCTACGTGTCCGATGGATACTGTGGTTACGTGCAATTATGATTTCTTCGATGCAGACGGAAATACGTCGGTACTATATGATACTCTGACCGTAACCATCGCAAAACCAACTACTTTCTATATCTATACGAAGGAGGGGAAGAAGGATAGTGTGTCGCGAACGAGAATTACTGCTCTCGTAGATTCGGGTTATACGGAGACAGTAAAGAAACTGAAGGTAGATACTACTCTGGTGAATAATCTGGCAAACGGCGGTTCGATGAAAGTGCCGATGAGTTATTATGCTTCTGTAGATACTCTGGTGCTGCACTATAAGAAGATTCTGCTGCCCGACACTATGTATGTGTTTCATGAGGGTTATACCCATGTGGAGACTCCCGAATGCGGTTCGTACAGATTTCATAATCTGAAGGAGATAAAGACTACCGACCGTTGCATCGACAGGGTTGAGATTATCAATCCGAAGGTGAACTACGAGAAGGAGTTTAATGTGAAGATTTATTTTAATACGTTACCGGAGTAGGGCACATGAGAGGTTTTTTATACATATTACTTTTGTGTTGCTGCCAAATGACTTGGGCACAGGAGAAAGCTGACACCTCTCAACTGTCACCTGTCACCTCTCAACTCTCACCTGACTCCGTCAAGACTCAACTCTCACCTGACTCCGTCAAGACTCAACTCTCACCTGACTCCGTGCAGAGCAAGTACACTAAGTGGGTTCCGCTGCTGGAGGGTGAGAAGAAGGATTTGCCGCTGTTTCAGGGCTTTACCTTGTCGTTCGACGTGATAGGTCTTGGTATGATAGCCTTTACTGATTACGGAACTATCGAAGGAGCTCTCAGACTGAGTCTGAAGAATACGTGGTTGCCTATCGTAGAACTCGGTTATGGCATTTGCGACAGGAAGGATTATAATACGAAGATTCAGTATAAGGTGAATGCTCCGTTTATCCGACTGGGATGCGACTGGAATTTCCTGCGTAATAAGTTTCAGGATAACCGCATGTTCGTTGGTCTGCGATGGGGTTTCTCTACATATAAATATGATATGACTGGTCCGCCAGTTACCGACCCGATTTACGGGGAGAGTCAGGCGTTTGATTTCTCGGGTACCACTTCTACGAGCAACTGGATGGAGATTGTCTTCGGTTGTCAGGTGAAGATTTACCGCAATTTCCATATGGGATGGAGCCTCAGACTGAAATATCATATAGCCAGTTCGAAAAACGATTATTCAAAGGCATATTACATACCCGGATATGGCGTGACTACCAGCGGAAATACCTGGGCAGGAACATACAACCTGATTTTTGACCTCAACTGGGGAAAGAAGAAAAAGGTTATAGTTGAACCTTAAACCTCTTGAACTCTCAAACCTCTTAAACTCTTAAACTCACATGGAATATTCATACGATAAACATAAGTTGAAGTGGTGGCATGCTCCACTGCTTGTGATTCTTTTTGTAGGTACTTACTTCGCTATGACGGGCGAGGGAGGCAGACAGGCTGTGAGTCTGGATAATACTACGAAACCTTGGGCTCAGAAGTGTGTGCAGAAGGCTGAGGGTATGGTGTTCGGAACGTTCTATCATATCACGTATCAGTCGGATAAGAAACTGGATGATAGCATCAAGGTGACTTTGGAGAAGGTGGACGAGTCGTTGTCGCCTTTCAATCCGAAATCTACTATAACTGCCATAAATGAGAATACGGATATGGTGGCTGACGAGATGTTTTGCGATGTGTTCAAACTGGCTAAGGCTGTGTCGGCTACTACCAACGGAGCTTTCGATATTACTGTTGCTCCACTGGTAAATCTGTGGGGATTCGGTTTTAAGAATATGGAAAATGTGAATGGTGAGAAGGTGGATAGTCTGATGAAGTTTGTAGGTATCGATAAGGTGAGTCTGCACGAGGATAGGGTAGTAAAACTGATGCCGGAAGTAATGCTCGACTGCAGCGCAATTGCTAAGGGATATGGTGTGGATGCTGTGGGCAGGATGCTGGAGAGACAGGGTGTCCGTTCGTATATGGTTGAGATTGGTGGCGAGGTGAGACTTCGCGGATGCAATCCTTACGGCAAGAAATGGAGCATAGGAATTACGAAACCGGAGGATGACAGTCTGAACAGCAATAGCGACTTGGAACAGGTACTTAGCGTAACGGATATTGCTCTCGCCACTTCAGGCAATTACCGCAATTTCTATGTGAAGGACGGACAGAAGTTCGCACATACCATAGACCCCAGAACGGGTTATCCTGTACAACAGAATATCCTTTCGGCTACGGTACTGGCAAAGGATTGTGCCACAGCTGATGCCTTCGCTACCGCTTTTATGGTGCTGGGACTCGACAGCGCAAGGATGGTTCTTGAGAAAGATACGTCGATGATGGCTTTCTTCATCTATGCTACCAAGGACGGAACTGCTGAGTGGGCTTCGCCAAAACTGAAGGCTATGCTGAAAGATCCTCAGTAACTCTTACAGGGCTTTTGACTCAGTAGTCTTTCTGCATGATATTGAGACATAAAAAAAGGGCATTCGATTGAATGTCCCTTTTTTTGTATTGAGAGTAATTATTACTTTACTTTCTTTACGATAGCCTTGAATGCCTCTGGGTTGTTAACTGCGAGGTAAGCAAGTGTCTTACGGTTGATTTCAATACCGTTCTTGTGGAGTGCACCCATGAGCTGTGAGTAAGACATACCCTCGAGACGAGCAGCTGCGTTGATACGCTGAATCCAGAGAGCACGGAACTCGCGCTTCTTCATACGACGGTGTGCGAAAGCATAAGTAAGGCCTTTTTCATAGGCGTTTTTCGCAACTGTCCAAACGTTCTTGCGGGCACCAAACTGACCCTTTACGCGCTTAAGGATTTTCTTACGACGTGCACGTGATGCAACATGATTTACTGATCTTGGCATAATTTTGTTTGTTTTTGAATGTTAGCGAAGTCTTGTTTCAACTTTCTTGATGAGCTAACAAATCGGTTAAACTTTTTGTTAATGTTACTGGTTGTTTTGAGTTCTCACGAACTGCTGACTTGGTTAACGGAGACACAGGATGTCGCGAACCTGACGTACGTTTGCGCTAACTACGATAGCACTGTGGTCGAGATTTCTCTTCTGCTTCTTTGTCTTCTTTGTCAGAATGTGGCTGTGATAAGCGTGCTGACGCTTGATCTTGCCTGTACCAGTAAGCTTGAAACGCTTCTTGGCAGCGGATTTTGTTTTAACTTTTGGCATTTTTTTTGTTATTTAATTATTAATATTCGGTGGCAACGCATATACCAAGGCGTTACGCACCTTGTTTTCAGTTCGTGTAAACTGTCCGCTTAGTCTTCGAGGTTCAGCTTTTCAGCTAATCCTGCAAACGGACTGTTTGGATTGGGACCTTCTGCCTCTTTCTTTGCTTTTGCTTCAGCCTTTGCCTGAGCTTCTGCTGCTTCGTTGTCACGACGCTGCTGACTCTTCTTTGGCTGACCAGCCTTCTTTGGAGAGAGGGTGAGGAACATCTTTTTACCTTCGAGGTTTGGCATGCTCTCTACCTTTGC
>OCTX014536854.1_pt1 | contig 37128 bp, 25 predicted proteins | sample 1539691 | NCBI WGS metagenome assembly OCTX01 (sample SAMN02144231, study PRJEB22623) | gut metagenome | biome: sheep rumen | host: Ovis aries | place: New Zealand
GCAGCCGGACGATATTCGGATGATCCACTCCAACACCGATAGCAAACTCTTTGCGAAGCAGTTCAATATGCGGAGTTGATTCGCGATAAGGTTCTGCCAAAGCTTTAAGTATATAGCGACGTCCGAAACGTGTAGCCACATACAAGGCATTGTGTCCCTCTGCAGACAATAGCTCCGATTCCGACCATACATCCGTGAAATCGGATGAAGGGGGTACGATAATAAAAGATGATTCCATATTGCCAGACTTATATTTACTCTATTTACCGAACAATGCATTGGGCATCGGGGGCAGAGCGGTAAGGGATCTTAATACCGGGACCGAAAGAGGGTGAGATGATGGTGACCGTTGATTCGCGGCGGGCATCGACTGCCGGATGTTCCGTGGTACATTCCCATCGGCAGTGATCCAATAGAATCGTACCAAACCGCACCATCGGCATGCGCTGGCGGCAACCTTTTCCCCATGTACAATAGGAATAGGAGACATGCAGTTTGCCCCTGTCCGCCTCTACCCTGTCGGCGGCACCGATAAGATTCGAGTTCATATGGTCGTAACTCAACTCCGTATATCCGAAATAACAATGGGAGACGGTAATCGAATCGGATTGCGAAGTAATATCCATGTTCCCGTCCATGCCGTCCGTCAGTACGCAACTATCAACGGTAATATACATCGAATGATCCATTCCCAAGAGGTCGTTCCCGCTCACATCTACCGCCCCCGGTCCCTGCAACCGCAGTCCGCGGATAGTGACATAACGGCAATGCGATAGTTGGATGCCTCCGGAGGCACGAAAAGACTCTTCCGGGTCATTGAAACGGTCTATAAACAGTTGGCGGGTCTTCAGTTCCCGCTGCTCGCGTACCCTCATGCCGTTGGAGAGCACTCCACCCTCTCCGGCGGTAGAGAAACGCATGATATCCGCGCTGTCTAACATGGCTCGAATCTCCGGCGTAATACGAAAACGGGTACGCAGACAAGCGTCATGCGTACCTATGATCGTTTTGTTCTCTAAGTGTTTGAATACCATGGTGTGCCCCAAGACAAACTCGCCCTTCGAGCCGTCCAGGATAACCGTATCATGCCTTCGGACAGCCGATAAAATGCTATCCGACATATCTGCGCCGTTGGAAGTGATGGTCAGTGCGGCTTGAGCCGTTTGGACCAACAGGAACAGGCAGAAAAGGACACTATTACGCGTTATAGGCTTCAAGGGCTTTGCGCAGCACGACCATCGCTTTCGCCAGATCTTCCTTATTCAACACATATGCCATACGTACCTGATGGCGGCCGTCTTCAGGGTTGGTATAGAATCCCGTTCCGGGTGCCATCATGACCGTTGCACCTTCGTATGTAAAGTCCGTGAGACACCATTTGCAGAACTTCTCTACGTCGTCCACCGGCAGTTCTACCATCACGTAGAACGCACCTGTCGGTGCCGGAGCGAAGACACCCGGGATCTGGTTGAGTTGGTCTATCAGGAAATTACGGCGGGACAGATACTCGTCATAAACCTCTTGCATATATTCCTCGGGAGTGGAAAGAGAAGCCTCTGCTACAACCTGACCGAACAAAGGCGGACTAAGCCGGGCCTGACAGAATTTCATAACCGCCTCACGCACCGATTTGTTCTTCGTTATCAAAGCACCTATACGGATACCGCATTCACTGTAGCGCTTTGACACACTGTCCACCAGAATAACATTCTGCTCTATTCCCTCCAGGTGGCAAGCCGAAATATACGGCGATTTGGTATAGATAAACTCGCGATAGACCTCATCCGAGATAAGATAGAGGTTGTATTTCTTCACGAGATCGCGTATCTGGCGCATCTCCTGTTTGGTGTATAGGTAGCCCGTCGGGTTATTGGGGTTACAGATCAGTATCGCGCGTGTCTTGGGCGTAATCTGCTTCTCAAACTCCTCTACCGGCGGTAACTTGAAACCGTTCTTGATATCCGTCTTGACGGATTTGACTACTGCGCCGGCGGAAATAGCGAATGCCATATAATTGGCATAACTCGGATCCGTTACTATTATCTCGTCACCCGGATTAAGACAACTCATATAGGCAAACATGATGGCTTCCGAACCGCCCGATGTGATGATTATCTCATCTGGAGAAAGATCAATGCCATAGTCTGCATAATAACTCACCATCTTCGTTCGGAGAGACTTTAGGCCCTGGGAAGGAGAATAACTCAAAATCTCCTGATTGAATTTCTTAACGGCCTCCAATGCCTGCGGCGGAGTCTGAATATCCGGCTGACCGATATTGAGATGATAGACATGCACGCCTGCCAGTTTGGCGGCATCTGCATATTTTGCCAGTTTCCGGATCGGACTCTCCGGCATGGACTGTGCCCGTAAACTAATTTCCATATATCTGTTGTTTGTTTTTTCTTTTTATTGCAAAAACGGCAACATATCCTGCGGCACATCGATGATATGTTCGCATTTCGCCTCCTCAAGCACCTCGCGTGCCACAAATCCCCATGAGCATGCCACAAAAGGTACGCCGGCGTTCTCTGCTGTCGCTTTATCTACCAGACTGTCGCCGAGGTAAAGCACAGAGGGACGATGTTCCATGTACGAAGGACAAAGTGTTTCCATTATATCCCTTACTATCTGCGGGTCGGGTTTCCGGGGTATATTCTCCCGTTCACCCAGCACCGCATCAAACACGCCGGGGAAGAAATGGGAGACTATTTTCTCCGTAGCCGCCTGGTATTTGTTGCTGGCTACAGCCAGTTTGCAACCTTTGGCCTTTAGCGCCGCCAATAAGTCTGGAATGCCTTCGTACGGCCGGGTATAATCGCAGTTATGCGCGTTGTAATAAGGAACAAACTCCTCCATTACTTGGTCTGTTATCTTTTCTTCCGGTTCCACTCCGCCTGTTCTTAACGCCCTTTCTATCAGTTTGCGTACTCCGTTTCCTACCAGCCGCGGATACTCCTCTATCGTGTGAGTGGGATATCCGCATGCCGCCAGTGCGTGATTGCATGCGTAACCCAGATCGTCTATGGTGTTCAGCAGCGTGCCGTCCAAATCAAAGATAACGAGCCGCTCTGCCTTTTCTATTTCCTGTTCCATCATTTCTCTGAATACATTTATATCGCCCAGATCCTTGGTCTCGCGGAGGTTGCGGACCCTCTGGCGCACGGAAGCGACAGCATGTTTCTCCAGTTTCTCAACCGAAGGCGTTATAGCTTGTTCCAGAGCCTCCATATCCACATCATACAGCATCGATGCATGCACTACTGTGCCTGTAGGAGTGGTATAACAGGCTGTTCCTGCCACTTTGCGGTCACCCACTATCACGTCATTATGCGCTGTCGAGACTGCCGGATAGCCTAAGTTGTTCAATGCGCCGGCAAGCATACGCAGGAATGTCTCGAATACTTCCTGGGAATGGGTGGACGGCGAGATATACGACACCATCAGATTACCTCTGTCCGCATATACACACCCTCCTCCGCTCTGTCGTTGCACCACACGGATGTCATGCGCCTCGCAGTAGGCTTCATTCACCTCCTGTTCGCGGATCTGGTGTTTGCCGTAAATCACAGTAGGGGAAACAATCCATGTGAAAACAGTCGGCACAGCTATATGCTGTACCTTCTCTGCTTCTATCGCCAGATATTCCTCCAGCGCCAAACCTTCTATGACCCTTTCAACTCTCACCTTTCCCCTTTCACCTTTCACCTTTCACCTCTCAGAACACCGGTTCGTTCAGTTCCACGCCGCGGCAGAAACGACGTTTGATATCGCGGTCGTCGCCCAGATAGATATATCGCTCCAGACGTTGCGGCAACGTGTAGTTGTCATAATTGAGATAGCTGTCATCCACCAGCAATGCGTCAAACTCGTATCCCGGTTCAAACGACCCCACTTTGCCGAAGAATGATCCGCCGCCTTTGGTTGCCAGATAGAAGACCTCGCTCAGACTCAGGAACGACATCTCGCCCTTCGTCTGGGCGTAATTGAGTTTGGATACCTGGATCGCATATTGCATCACACGCAGCATGGACATATGGTGTCCGGCGGACACGTCTGTACCTAATGCCACATGAATTCCTTCGCTCAGGAACTTGCGAATAGGGGCCATCCCGGAAGAAAGATTGCTGTTCGACATAGGGCAATGCACTACATACACGCCGTTCTTACGCATCAGCTCCATCTCTTCTCCGTCCGTATAGCAGCAGTGTGCCATCAGTGTTGGCGTCTGGCCGAAAAGACCGTATCTGTTATATGCGTCGCCATAGCAGGTAGAGTCCGGTTCCAGTTCCTTAACCCAGTCTATCTCCGATCTGTTCTCCGACAGATGCGACTGGACGGGCAATCCTGTCTCGGCGGCGTACGCACCCATGGCGCAGAGCATCTCGTCCGAACAAGACGGTACGAACCGCGGTGTGATGATCGGACGTACCATTCCGTCCGCGCTGTGCTCATCCAGATGAGCTTTGAGCATGCACATGCCTGCCATCACCTCTTCTGTCGTGTTATGCAGCGTGTCCGGGCAGTTGCGGTTCATTCCTACCAGACCTACATAGGCACCCATGCCGGCTTGGATAAACAGGTCTGCCAGGATACGTGTGGCTTCCGGATGGATCGTACCGAACACGGCGGAACGCATAGTCCCCTGCATCCATAACTCATGTACAAACCGACGGTATAGCCGGCGTGCATATTCCGGGTCGGCATACTTGGTTTCCTCCGGGAATGTATAAGTATTCAGCCACGGTAGCAATTCCAGATCCAGCGCCAGGCCCATGTTACGGTACTGCGGGGCATGCACATGCAGGTCATTGAAGGCAGGTATAAGCAGCTTGTCTCCGAAATCCATCACCTGCCTGCGCCAGTCCATATCCTCCGGCAGATCGGCATATACGCCTTCCACTAAGCCGTTCGACTGAACCACCACATACCCGTGCGGAATGATTTCCAGTTTGCCGGGTGTGGGGGTATGTATGATATTAGCTCTGTAAATTTTCATCTTTCGTTTTTTTTGAAAAATAATAGACAAATGAGATAGTTGATACATCCGCCGATGAAGATCACAATGAAACTGATCAGGTCGTCTCGCAGGGTTGGTAACAGAGCTATCGCAAGCGGCAGCAGACCGAACTGCACCACCAGATTGATGGCTCTGGCTATCAGAAACCCGCCGGCGTTCTTCTTGTTCGGCCGTGTGCCGAAGGTGTACCAGTTGGAGAACAGATAGTTAGGAATCATTTCCAGCACATATCCGATGCCGAAAGCGATATAGTACAGCCACGTTCCCTTGTCCGGCTGCGCCATGAAATAGAGCGCAGCCATAAAAAACCATGTCTGCACGAACATACCGGTAGTGCCGACCACTGCAAAGCGGACGGCGCTACGTACCTTACCCGGCAAATATGACGTAGGAAGTTTCATCAATTCTCAATTCTCAATTCTCAATTCTCAATTCTCAATTCTCAACTTAGCGCAGCTACCAGCTCCTCCATCGCGGCATTCAGTCCGTTGACATCCCTTCCTCCGGCTGTAGCCATCCATGGCTGACCGCCGCCACCGCCTTGAATCAGTTTGGCGGCGCTCTTGATCATGGCGCCGGCATTCTTGCCTTCGTCTACCAGCGGCTGGCTCAGGAAGACAGCTATCGTCGGCTTGCCTTCATACTGGGTGGCTCCCACTACGGCGAACTTGACGTCCGTGAACTTGCCGCGCAACAGAGGCAAAACACCACGGATCATTTCCGGAGATACTTCGCCTTGCAGACGCACCAGTTTGATCTCGCCGAAGTTCTCGGCGCGGTTGATCAGATCGTCACGGAAATGCGCAATCTTCTCTGCCATAAACTCCTCGATCTGCTTCTTCAGACCTGCGTTCTCCTCGATCGACCGATGAATAGCGCCTGCCAGATCCGGCGCGTTGTTGAATAAACCGCGCAGACTGGTCAGCATATCCTGTTGCGTATAATAGAGTTCGTCCGCTTTGGCTGCGGTAACAGCCTCTATACGGCGTACACCGGCTGCTACGCTGGTCTCCATGACGATGCGTACAGAGCCTATCTTACCCGTCGAGGGCACATGACATCCGCCGCAAAGTTCGATAGACGGACCGTATTTGATCACACGCACGTCGTCTCCGTATTTCTCGCCGAAGAGTGCCATAGCACCCATCGCCTTGGCTTCCGCTATCGGGGTATGACGGCTCTCTTCGAGCGGCAGGTCCTGACGTATCATCTTATTTGCTACTTTCTCCACCTCGCGCAGTTCCTCCGGCGTCACTTTCTGGAAATGGCTGAAGTCGAAACGCAGACTGTCTGCAGTCACCAGACTACCCTTTTGCTCCACGTGCTCGCCTAACACCTGACGGAGCGCATAATGCAGAATATGCGTCGCCGTGTGGTTGCACATGATCGCCGCGCGGCGCTCGGCATCCACTACAGCCGTTAACTGTCCGCTGACTCCGGCTACGCCGCCGGTAACGAACGGCACTTCCTCCATGATATGAACCGGCAGACCGTTCTCACGCTTGGTGTCCAGCACCCGGAACGAATGGCCGTCCAGACGCAGACAACCGGTATCGCCGATCTCGCCACCCATCTCCGCGTAGAACGGCGTGTGGCTCAGTACTACCTGATAGAAGGTTTTGCCTTTCTGGCTCACCTGACGGAAACGAAGGATCCTCGTCTCGCAGCTCAGTTGGTCGTACCCCACGAACTCCGTCTCGCCTTCCTCCAGTACGGTCCAGTCGCCGAGGTCTTGTTTGTTCGCCTCGCGTCCCATGGATTTCTGGTGTTCCAGCGCTTTGTTGTATTCCTCTTCGTTGGTCGTGAACCCGTTCTCACGGAGAATGAGTTCCGTCAGGTCAAGCGGGAAACCGTAGGTATCTTTCAATGTAAACACATCCACACCGCTGATCTCGGTCTTGCCGGCTTTTCTCGCGTCGTCCATCAGTTTGTCCAGCAAACCGATACCCTTGTCCAGCGTACGGAGGAATGCCTCCTCTTCGGATTTGATCACAGGAGTGATCTGAGCCTCTTGGGCTTTCAGTTCGGGATAAGCATCACCCATGTCTGCAATCAGTTGCGGCACGAGTTGATAAAGGAAGGCGGAACGTCTGTTGAGGAACGTATAGCCGTAGCGGACAGCGCGGCGCAGGATTCGGCGGATCACATAACCCGCTTTCTCGTTGCTCGGCAACTGACCGTCCGTGATAGCAAAAGCGATCGTACGGATATGGTCGGCTATGACGCGCATAGCGATGTCGGTCTTCTCGTCTTTGCCGTAGCTGCAACCGCATATCTCGCCTATCTTCTTCAGCATAGGCTGGAACACATCGGTGTCGTAATTGGAGGTCTTGCCCTGTATCGTACGTACCAGACGCTCGAAGCCCATACCGGTGTCGATCACTTTCTTTGCCAGCGGTTCGAGAGAGCCGTCTGCTTTGCGGTTGTACTGCATAAAGACGATGTTCCATATCTCGATCACCTGCGGATGGTCTTTGTTCACCAACTCGCGGCCGGGCACTTTGGCGCGCTCTTCGGCACTGCGGCTGTCCACATGGATCTCGCTGCACGGACCGCACGGACCCGTCTCGCCCATCTCCCAGAAGTTGTCATGCTTGTTGCCGTTCAGGATATGGTCTGCCGGCAGGTGTTTGGCCCAGATAGAAGCCGCCTCGGTGTCACGCCCGAGACCTTCTTCCTCGGAACCCTCAAATACTGTGGCATACAGGTTCGCGGGGTCGATTTTCAGGACATCTACGATATATTCCCATGCAAAATCAATCGCCTCTTGCTTGAAATAGTCGCCGAACGACCAGTTGCCCAGCATCTCGAACATGGTATGGTGATAGGTGTCATGACCTACTTCCTCCAAGTCATTATGTTTGCCGCTCACGCGCAGACATTTCTGGCTGTCCGCTACACGCGGATACTTGATCGGGTCGTTGCCCAGAATAATACCTTTCCACGGATTCATACCTGCGTTGGTGAACATCAACGTAGGGTCGTCTTTGATAACCATTGGTGCCGAAGGTACTACCTGGTGACCTTTCGACGCCATAAAATCCAAAAATGATTTTCTAATCTCTTGTGCTGTCATTATATCTTGTTGTTTTAAAATCTATAAATTCGCGACGCGGACGGCCTTCTTTGTCCTCGCGCTCGATGAACGGAAGCGGGTTGGCTGTGTTCTCATCGTATGCGGCGCGAGCCTTGATTATATCCAACGCCATGAAGATTGCATTGCGCATACTGTGTTCGTCAGCCATGTTCTTTCCCGCTATATCATAGCCTGTGCCGTGATCCGGCGACGTGCGCACGATATTCAGTCCGGCAGTGTAGTTCACGCCGCTCATGTCCAGCGTCTTGAAAGGAATCAGCCCTTGGTCATGATACATCGCCAATACGGCGTCAAAACGGCTGAAATGGCCGCTGCCGAAGAAACCGTCAGCCGGATACGGACCGAACGCCCATATTCCCTGACCGTTGGCTTTCTGAATAGCAGGAGCAATGATCTCCTGCTCCTCTTTGCCTAACAGACCGGCGTCGCCGGCATGAGGATTGAGCGCCAGGACGGCGATACGGGGTTTCTCCAGACCGAAATCGCGTTTCAGGCTGTTGTTGAGCAAGGTCAGTTTGGTCAGGATCCGCTCTTCCGTGATCTGACCGGGTATATCGGCGATTGACACATGGTTGCATACCAGCGCCACACGCAAGTTACCGCTGCAAAGCATCATAAGCGACTGACCGCCGAATTGCTGTTCCAGATATTCCGTATGTCCGCCGTTCAGTGCTTCTTTGTTCAGCGGAGCGGTCACCAGAGCCTGCACCTTGCCTTCTTTCAGATCCTGGCAGGCACGCTCCAGAGAAGCGCGCGCGGCTTTGTTCGCCTCCGCAGAAGGAGTTCCGAACTGAACCGGCACATTATCCGTATAACAGGTGATCAGGTTCAAACGGCCGTCTTTGGCTTGGTCGGCGGAATCGATCATGTTCCAGTTGATATTTCGGTATTCTTCGCTCAGGGTCTGGATATGGATCTTCGCTACGGCGGCATTGCCGTAAATGACAGGGCGCATGATCTCGAAGATATGTGCCTCCAGCAGTGCTTTCAGTATCACCTCATATCCTACGCCGTTCGTATCGCCGGCGGTTATCGCTATTATCGGTTTCAAAGTAAATTAAAATTTTAAAATTATTTTTATTATTTTCGTTTTAATTATAATTTCAAATCACCATTCCTCATTATGAATCTTTTCGTACTTGAGACGGTCGAGGTCATATGCGCTCTTCTCTTCGTCCGGATAGCCCAAAGCGATGGCACAGAGCACTTCGTATTTCTCAGGAATACCCAATAACTCGCGCACGTATTTCGCTGCACCGCCGCGGTCTTCTTCCCCCGTAACCGGTAACCCGTCACCCGTAACCACTTTTCCTCTCTCGTGGATATGGCACCAGCATGCGCCTACACCTTGCTCCGCAGCGGCAAGTAAGATATGCTCGGCAGCGATAGCACCGTCTGCCATCCATGTGTTGTGGCACAGCGTAGGATCCAAAGCGATGATGATGGCAGCCGTTGCGGTATCAAACATCTGGGCGCCGTAGGTCTTGCAGACCGACAAAGCGCGTACTTTCGCCTCATCGCGTACAACCACGAACTCCCATGGAACCGTACGTTTGGCACTCGGTGACATCAGCGCGCAGCGCAGCATGTAGTCTATTTTCTCTTGCTCGATCGGCTGGGATTTATACTTGCGTATTGACCGCCGTATTTGGCATAATTGTTCAAAACTTTCCATTTTCACCTTTCACCTTTCAATTTTCACCTTTCAGTTTTCAGTTTTCACCTTTCAATTTTCAGTTTAGCGCGCAAAGGTACTGCTTTTTTTTGACATACGCAAGCGCACGCGTACTTTTTCTTATTTTTTGCACTATTTTGTGTAAAAAAACTTCACGCGCACCCCCTCGCGCTTGCGTATATGGAATATTTTTCATTCCTTTGCCTCGAATTAAGAACATCCTGCCCCTTCCTGTATAAGCTCCAAACAAACCCTAAAAAGAGTCAAAATAAAGTCCGCTCAAGACAAGTCCTAGACTTTGTTACTTATAACAACGCGATAATACACTAACAATCAATAACATACGCACAACGTCGATACACTTGAAAACGCACGTATTTAGCCGTTTAAACAGCGCAATTTCGTATTTTTTTGCCGCCTTTAGACGTTTCCGTTCTTCACACACAGGGAGTGCGCTATTTTGTGCCGGACGGAGACCAATTGACAGGCAAGTTTGCCGCCGTCGATATAAAAAAAATGCCCCAAACTATTGCGTATGTGCAATTTTTGTAGTACCTTTGTGCCCGATTTATGAAAATCTCTTTCACAACATTAGGTTGCAAACTGAATTTTGCGGAGTCCAGCGCGCTGGGAAAAGCGTTGTTGGAGCGCGGACATACGCGGGCGAAGAAAGATGAGCCTGCGGATATATGTATCATCAACACCTGCTCCGTGACCGATGCTGCCGACCACAAAGACCGGCAAATGATTCACCGTATCCGGCGGCAGAACCCCGATGCCGTACTTATTGTGACAGGATGCTACGCCCAGTTAAAACCCGATGAAATCGCGCATATTGAGGGTGTGGACTTCGTCCTCGGACAAAATGAGAAATTCCATCTCACGGAGTTCATCGAGCGGCTGGAAGCCGAGCACAAATCACAAATCACCGATCACAAATCACCCATAACCGTCTCCGCCATTCGCGAGGTGGAGGATTTTCACGGAGCGTACAGCCGGGACGACCGCACGCGCTGTTTCCTCAAGGTGCAGGACGGATGCAATTATTTCTGCTCATACTGCACAATCCCTATGGCTCGCGGCAAGAGCCGGAACCCTTCTATTGCCTCGCTGGTAGCAGAAGCGCAGGAAGCCCTGAACGGAGGAGCCAAAGAGATCATTCTCTCCGGTGTCAACATCGGCGATTTCGGACGCTCTACGGGCGAGCATTTCATTGACCTGCTGCGAGCATTGGACGAGATAAGAGTACAGAATACAGAAGACGGAGCACAGAGTGATTTTCGCATACGTATCAGTAGCTGCGAGCCGAACTTGCTAAGCGACGAAATCATCGATTTTGTTGCTAACAGCCGCCATTTCGCGCCGCATTTCCATATCCCCTTGCAGAGCGGCAGTAACACCGTCCTGAAGATCATGGGACGCCGCTATACGCGCGAGTTGTTTGCAGAACGCGTGGCACATATCAAATCCGTCATGCCGCACGCCTTCATCGGCGTGGATTGCATGGTAGGCGTACGGGGAGAGACGGCCGGGTGCTGGGAGGAATATGTCGATTTCATCGGGTCTTTGCCTGTTTCGCAACTGCATGTCTTCACCTACTCCGAGCGCGCCAACACGCGGATGCTGGAGATGGATCTGGAGATCGTTCCGCAGAAAGAGCGCGAGCGACGCAGCAGACAGCTGCACGAAATAAGCGCCCGCAAAACGGACGCTTTCTATCGCGAACACGAGGGCTACCAAGCCACGGTTCTTTGGGAAGGAAACAAAAAAGACGGTCTTATGTACGGTTTCACCGAGAATTATATCAAAGTCTCCTGCCCGTACGACAAGACTAAGGTAAACACGTTTGAGCGCATAACTGTGCAGCTGCCACATTAGGCAGACACTCCAGCCGATAGACCGGACAGCGTTCCAGCAACTGCGCGATAGACTCATAGATAGCATCCATCGCATCCGGCAGGATCTTCAATCCGCTGACAGAACCCAGGATATAAGGATACGCTTGCGACATACGCAGGCGTTCTATTTTGTTCTCCGGTGCCTGCGCTAACTGCACCAGGGCTCCGACAGGCGCTTCTCCGTTGATATAACAAGCCGTCTTACCGCTCCATGGCGAACCGTAAACAACCACTCTTCCGTCCGGAAAAAGGCGCACTACCGGGTTGTCATCATTCAGCAGACGGGCGTCGCTGAAAGCGCGGAGCCATTGCTGCGAGTGGGTGCTTTTGCCCGTTCCGGAATGACCGAGGAAGAGGAACCCTTTTCCTTCGCGCACCGTGACAGAGGAATGGAAAAGCAAGGTGCTCATCGCGGTGGTACGGAAGGCATAGACAAGCATCGCCGCATTATCGATGGCAAAACGCTCTTGACCCGGTTTCATCGATACTTTGACGTCCGTCCAGGCGCGATCGCAACGCATAGCACACACTATCTCGCCTTCCTTCGACATGGAAATCAGGAAAAGCCACTCATCCGCACTCCTGTACATTTCTATCCGGGGCATATCGTCGTCCGATGTGTCCGTATGCACATGCTCCCACTCTTCCGTAGCCCGTAACCCGTCACCCGTAACCGGCAATCCATCCACATGAATTATGAACACGTGAGTTGCGCCGGGTTCATCGGCTGCAAAAGGTGTATAATTTGGCAAAAGAGCAAAAATAGTCTCCTTTGCTTCAATGGCGAAAAGATGTCCGCCTACCTGATAATACTGTGTTTTAATGGGCATACTAAAAATCTTTGGGTTTACGTCCGCATAAGATAAAGAACGGACAGTACGGAGGGCATTTGTCTTCTTCGCACGGAGGGAAAGAGGTGGTATGAACCAATTGCGTCACTTTCTCCTTCAAAGCGTCTGAAAACGCCGATTGTATCTCTCTATAGTCCGTCACTGGAGCTTCCTCCACCTCAATACCGGTGTTGATCTCCGTCAGTTTGCGGCGGCAGAAATAGAGGTGCGGCTCTATAGGTTTTCCTGTGTTCTCATGCGTCATGACGGCGTGGGAATAAATCAGCGTCTGGCGCACGTAACCTTTGTCCCCGCTATCCATGATCTCCGCCCAGGAAGAGGACATTTTCTTGGCATGGGTTGTATCATTATAAGAGCCGGATTTATAATCGATCACCCGGAGTGTCTCGTTGCCTTCCGGACCGTATATATCCAGCCGGTCAATAATACCTCCCATCCGTACTTGTCCCCTTCCTTCTATTGACAAGGGGAAATAACACGGCTGCTCCAGCTTGTAAATCTGCAAGCCGACCTTCGCATCCTCGCGGTCGCGCAGAAGGATATTATTGATATATCCCAGAATGATGACATTCTCGCCGGAATGGTGTTCCGGGATATAGTTCTCCATTCTCCGGTAAGCCTCAGCCAAAGCTTCCTGCAGCTTTGCCTCGTCCGTACGTATGGCTTCTATCGCCTCCGGGGTGACACGCACCGGACGGGTGTTGTCGCATCCCAGATACTCGGTATAGATATATTGCATCGCGTGGTGGACAAAAGATCCCAAGGTGTTGGCTTCAAAGAGCACATCCTCTTCCTCGCACGGATGCAGATGTTCGATATATTGCCGGTAATAGCATAGCGGGCATGATATATAGGTGTTGAGCGCGCTGGGTGACAGGTGCTCAGGCAAAGGAGCGGGTTGGTCCAGTGTCGCCTCTTCTATGACCGTACGGGCAAGTATTCCCGGCTCTCGCATTTGCACTTTTTGTACGTTGAATTCGGGCGAAACGAGCATCTGCATGATAAACCGCGACATGCCTTTGCCGCCTTCCGAACTCTCCGCCGTGGTAAACAGGATTGTTGAATGGCCTGCACGGCTCAGTAAGCGGAAGAAGTTATAGGCATAGATAGTAGCCTTCTCATCCGAAGTTTGCATATGGTATGCCTTACGGAGATAGAATGGGATAAAACTGGCATCGTTCTGCCGTTGCGGGATGATTCCTTCTTCCACATGCAAGAGTAGCAGTTTGTCGAAGTCCAGCAAGCGCGTCTCCAGCACGCCCATTACCTGGATATCCGTTACCGGCTCTCCATGGAACGGCATTGTCACGCTTTCCATAGCCCTTCGGAAGAGCAGCCGCAAGAGCCTGAGAGTAACAGGGATATCCCCCAGCCCGTTCACAATCAGAAGCCGCATCTGGTTGGCTATCTTGCGGACCTGATATTCGGATTCCAGAATCAGCAGATCCTGCCATGTAAGGCTGTCGGACGGATTGTCTGGACCGGACTCGTCAGAAGAATCCGGCAACAGCGAACTCAATAATTCATCGATGAAACCGGGAGAAAGCGCCTGCTCTGCATCCCCTCTGGCCTTGTCATACAGCCAGCTTATCGTACGGGCGTACACCGCCGTATTGCGGAGCGGAAAACCTTTGGTTATATTGATCGGTTCCGGTTGGTCTTCACCCGGAAGCGTGATGGCGGGCAAGGTATGGATGACGGACTCCAGCATCGTCTCGTCGCAAATGACGACACCTACTTTCTGTCCCCTCTCCGTATAGTTCTTCTGAAGCCATCGGTGGACGTACTGAGCCTGCGATTCGCGGGAGACGCACGATACTACCGTCACTTCTTTAGGAGCAGCCGACAGCACTCTGTGTTCCGTATTCTGCGCTCCTCCCAAGATTCCGGCGTTCAGGCGCGTGAAGGCAAAAGCTTTCCCGTTGGTCTTGAAATCCGGCACATAGTCCCAATAGAACAATGCCCTGCCAGCGTCCCGGAGAAGACTCATCAGTTCGCGCTCCACGGGCAGCAGATAATTGAAGCCCACGAAGATGAATGTTCTTCCGGCTATCTGGGCTTGTATAGACTCGCTCTCCCATTGCTCTATCACGGCGCGGTACCGCATACCGTTGTATCCTTTCTGTTCCGCCGCCATCTCTTCACGCAGCGCCAGATACAGCTCGTATAGCCGGTGCCATAACTGCTCGTACTGCCTGCGGATCGATTCGTCATTGCTCTCCGTCTGCACTCCGCCGGATAGCAGCGTCCGTAACCGTGCCATCACATCCTCGTCGAGTTGCCATTGGCTTAACTCGTGAGCAGCTATCGTGTTATCGAAGAAATCAGGCACCTGCCGGGCAGGCATGGAGGCGTCGATATTGGTAAAATCCGCTAACATCCTTCGTCCCCAACCGTAGAACAGATCCAGCGGCATGAGATCTTTCTCTCCTTTGCTCAGCCTCCGGTAATGACGGTACAGCCGCACGATAGTAGGCATTTCGTCCTCGGCGTAAAGCGGCGAAAGCGAATCCAGTAACTGGTTCAGCGTATAGACCTTAGGAGACCATAACGCTTTTATGTTCTGCTCGGCTTGCAAATCGAGTATCTCGTTCGTCAAGACCAGTCCGGCACGATGGGAGGGCAACACAAATGTAGCGTTGCTCAGCTGGTCCCATCCTATTGTCTGAACAATAGACTCGGCTGTATTTCGCAAAAAACTATTTTTCATGCACTTCTACCAGTTTATGATCCTTCTTGCGTGCGTACCATAGGTAACCGCGGACAGAAGGATGTCCTAATTCTTTCAATGCCGCCATATAGCCCCTTACCTGCTCTTCATATTCCAGGTCCGGTTTGCCGTGCCAGGCGCCGAACTTATAATCCAGCACGATGGCTTCGTTGGTGCGGGAGTTGATCATGACACGGTCCGGACGTATCTTCTTACGGTCTATCAATACGTCGTGCTCCAGTTCTAGCACCCATGGCGAAGTAAACCAGTCGTGCATCTCCGGGCTTCCCGTCCACGCCGACGAGATCAATGTGCGCAGTTCCTCCCTTTGCTGCGGGTCGCGTATCTCTCCGCGGCTCTCGAACTCATCCAGCACGTTCTCCAGTTCGTCTGCCTTGCGGATATTGGCAAATATCTCATGGCATAGCGTCCCTTCTTCCATGCGTGCCACTCTCCGGTAAGCCTCGTCGCCCATGTCGGTATATAGCGCTCCTTCCTGCGACTGAACGAACCGCACCCGGTCACTATTGGCCCACAACTCCGCCTCTACCACCGCCGCACCCTCAAAGGAAAACGGTTTTATACTTTCAACTTTCCTCTTTCCTCTTTCCTCTTTAAACTTTAAACTTTCAACTTTCCTCTCCCCCGCTTCGTATTCGTCGCCCTGTACAAAATCCATGATATAGCGTCCTACATGGTTGCAGGTTCCCATGGTACCGTCTTGCTTGACCGGATAGGAGGTAGAGACAAACAGGTTGTCCTCTGCACGAGTCAATGCCACATAAAGCATATTGAGGTTGTCGATACGCATGTTGGTGTGCTCTTCCTCATACTCCGCGCAATAGGCTGAATCCGCCATCTCTGCGCCGTCCTGGATAGGAACAAAGTCCTCATCCCCTATCTCTTCAGCCACTCTGCACCATATCTTCTGCGGGTGTTTGCCTGCCTCTTTGGTCCACATGCAGAAAGGTATAAAAAGCGTCTGGGACTGAAGTCCTTTGCTGGCGTGCACAGTCAGGATACGGATAGCATCCACGGAGGCGGCAGGGATGGATTTCTCATGCAATGTATCCTCCCAATAGGTCAGGAAATCCTCCATATTGCTCCCGTATGCGCTTACGTACTCGCGCGTTCTGTCTAATAAGGAGTTGATATAGGCGGTCTCCGTACCTTTATATTGGCCGTCCTCATCCGTCACCAGTATCTTTACCAATTCGGATACCGCCTCGTATAACGGTGTTCGGGTAGTTAGTTTATGCGCCTTGATTTGATCGGTGAAATCGGACTTTTGCGTCACCATGGAGATATACCGGGCTGCCACTTCGTCTTTCTTTGCAATCACCCGCAACCCTGCGATAACAGCCAGTACCGCCTCCGATGCTTCCAGCAGGAAACTGTCTGCCGAGACGATCGCCGCAGCCGACAGGCAGGGGAATTCTTCCTTCGCCAATGCAGAATGGAGATCGGTGATCAGCGCGGCTTCTTTTTTCTCCCGCACAAGAATCATCATGTCTGCAGGTCTGGCGCCTTGTTGCAATAATTGCTCCATTTCGTCGAACATTTCCGCAGCCAGGTCCTCTTTCGTTCCGTTAGGTACTGCATGGAAACGTACATATCCGCCCTTTTTCTTGTTTGACTGGTAGAATTGCTCCAGTTTCTCCGGCGTATAGTCTTCGCCGTAGATGCCTTCAGCCAATTCGCCCATTCTGTCTTCCGACAGAGTTCCGATGATATGTTTGAATAGCGAGAGGTTGAATTTAACGACCTCCTCGCTGCTTCGGAAATTGCGTGTAAGAGAAGTGAAACGCTCGTTGATACGTTCTCCCGCCGGACCGCATAGCGGTTCCTCCTCCAAGCCCTCCATGATATGCCAGTCTCCGTTTCTCCATCTGTAGATAGACTGTTTGATATCTCCGACGATGAGCAGCGTATTTCCTTCGGAAGCCAGCACATCCTGCAGCAGCTGTCGGATTACGCTCCATTGGAGCTGACTGGTATCCTGGAATTCATCTATCAGCACATGGCGGTATCGGATACCGGCTTTCTCCAGAATAAAATCCGCATCGCCTCCCTGAAGCGCATTGCTCAGCGTGCCTGCTGTACGGGCGAGAAGGGCGCAGTTCGCCTCCGCCAGATTGCGCTGTATCAACGCCTGCAGCGAGGACATCAGCTCCATATCGCGGCTAAAACGGATGGTCAGCTGCAGCGTGTTATAGTGTCTTGCCAGTTCGCGCGCCAGCTCGGTAGCGCGTATGGCGTCTTCCACCACCTGCTCCGGCAGTTTGGTCCATTTGCCGGCTTTGGCATCCGCGAGCTGGTTCTCTGTCAGTCCGCGGAAACGGTCTTTAGACGGGGTCTTGTCCGGCGCCTGCAATGTCCTGCGGAGGCGGTCACAGGCGTTGTTGATATCCTTCACATGCGGCAGGGGCTTCGGCACAACGCCGCCGGCACTAACCAAACCCTCCGTATGGATACCGTCCAAGACAGACGCCAGTTTGTGCAGCCGTTTATCCTGCGCCCATAGTTTCTCTACTTTCTCACGCCGGCGCTCGATGGACGCGGCATGAAAGAGTATCTGCCCTTTGGCATCCAGCATCTGCACCGACTCATTATACAGCTCTTTCGCCATAGCGCACAGGCTCTGCCGTACGTCCCACCGGCTTTCCTGATCCAGTTTGAGGCGCATGTAGTCTTCTAAGATATGCCTGTCCGCCGCCGTCATCTCTGTCGTCAGCAACTGATCGACCGCTGTGCGGATCACGTGATCGATATCCAGCTCCGTGTTCAGCCCTGCACTCATCCTCAACACACTCGCCAGCCCGTCCAGCAAGGTCTGCAGAAACGCATCTATCGTACGTACATGCACATTGTCGAAATCCGCCAGCATCTCGTTGAAACACTGCCCCGCCCTGGCGTCCAGTTGTTCATCCGTTGCCTGCCGGTCACGGATCATGAACCGTCGTGCATAAGCCAGAAAATCTCGTTCCTCTCCCTGCGAAAGCGAATACAGATAAGTGAGAATGCGCTCACTCATCTCCGCAGTAGCTTTGTTAGTAAACGTGATAGCCAGTATCGAGCGGTAATCCTCGCCCGACAGTAACAGACCTATATAATATGCCGCCAGCGTGTAGGTCTTGCCCGTCCCCGCCGAGGCTTTGCATACCGTCACCGGCCGTTTGATATTTATCAGTGTATCCATATATCGGCTGCAAATTTACGACATTTTTTTCATATATGCAAATAAAAAGAGAAAAAGCAAAGAAAAATCGCCCCGAAGGACGATTTTTCACAAATTCCCAATTCTCAAATCCTTCGTACTTCGTAATCTTCGAAAGTACAGTCGCGTCCTGCCCTAAGCCGAAACGCAGACGAATTTGAGTGCAAAGGTACAAAAAATATTTGATATATGCAAGAAAAAAACGAAGAAATGTTATTTATCCGTCTTTAGATGCCGTGGAAGGTATTCTCTATTTTTTCGCCGACATGTACAATCATGTATGCGGGTTCGGGGTACGGGTCTTTCAGCGTGTCCACGATGATATAGGTCACGCCGCCGATAGTGAACAGTTCCCGTCCATGGTCGTGACCTGCCCAATACTGCGCGACGCCACAACGAGAGAACAAGTCCATGAGTTCCATGGTCTCTTCCAGAGGCAGCGTGGACATGTCTGCATAGGTGTGGTCGCGGCTATACATATTCACATGGGTGAAAATGATAATATGTCGATATGTATTGCGGGAAGACTCCAATAAATCTCTCAGCCATCTTAATTGCAGCGTGCCCAGCGTGCCTTGTGCGGTGTCCAAGCAGATATAGAGGTCTTTCGTCTTGACAGAATCTTGCACCTCTACGACAAAATAATAAGTGCTTGTGTGCCAGTGTTCTTTGAAACTCATCCATTGGTTGCGGAAAAGGTCGTGATTGCCCGGCGTGACAAACATCGTGTCTTGCTTTCCGGCCGGTGCAGGTGTCTCGTTGAGCGCCTGTGCATAGAAATCGTAGGTCTCGCACGCTTCCACTAAATCACCCAGATTCACGGTCACCGGGCAATCGGCATCATCGTGGTATAAACGAATGAAACGCTTGAAATTATCGGCCGTCCGATTCAGGTGTGTGTCGCTGCATACATATATGCGGTAATCGCCGTCAGGCACTTTCAGCACGGTGTATCCATGTGCTTTATTGTACTCCATGGACGAAGTGAACCGCTCGTTGATAGAGGGCACTATCGCACTATAGTCATTCGAGCGCTCGGAGCAACCCGTCCCGACGGTCAGCACAAGCAATGCGATAAGGCTGTGATAGATGTTTCTCATGGCTCAAAAGCGATAATACCCTCCTACTCCAATAGACGCGCCATAGAAAGAAGGCGCTGAGTTACCCAGCCCTGTCGGCACGCAAGTTGCTTGCATCTTCAGGCACCAATGCGCATCGAGGTGCACATAGGAATTGACGATAAAATGCGGCGTGAACATCCGGTCCATTTGGTAGTCCGTGAGGTTGGTGACACAAGCGGAAATATTCCAAAACGATGTATGCGGACGCGCGAAGACCTCCACATAATAGATGAATGAATGCGGTTCAAACAGGCTGTTTTCGGTAGAGTGCACGGTATAGTGCAGGAAATTTAACATGCGTAGACCGCACCCGAAATGAAAATGCAGATAATCCATGCGATAGCCGAAGGACAGCGCGCCGCACACACCATGCATCCTATTCCGTATATTGAGGTTATACAGCACCTGCAAGTTAAAGAACAACTCACCGACCTTCAGCGGAAACTTAGGCTCCAGGCGGGCGTTGAAATCATAGGTATTGGCTGTCAACGCACGCACATTGACTTCTCCCTCAAAATACGGATGAATCGGCAAATTGGCATCCACGGTAAACGCCCCATAATGCTCGTAGGGCGTGTTATAGCCATAGCCGGCCGAGACGCCGAGCGTATAGCAACTATCGCGATAGAGAGAACTTGCAGATGCCGCGAGGGCAACTGTCATTCCTACTATGGCCAATATGGCTCTTCTCATCTTTTTCTCTTATGAGAAGCTAACTTTTAGAATGCTATCGCTAACCCAAGGCCGTTTTGATTTGAAATCACATTTAGGCGTACATCATCGGCAAGACTCTTGTTTCTGCATTTTTCATTATAGACACTAGTCACCGCTTTTTTGTTAATATTTCCGCACGCAATCATCGGAATGGAAGCAACCGTCATCGCACCACCTGCTGCCATAAAGGCAATACCTGAATACATTTCTCTCCATCCTTCTTTTTTGGCGATACCATACATATAACAAGTAACACCTATTCCCGCCGCGAATGCTACACCGAAGCTTAATAAGCACCAACCGGCAACCTCACAATTATTCCATTTCCGATAATAATTATAGGCCTCAGGACAATTCTTCTCCAAGAAGAAAGTAAGTTCTTTGCCTTTAAGTCTCTGTCCGTTAATCAGATACTCGTTATATCCAATTCGCTGCATCATACCGGGTTCAGCGGCGGTCATGCCGTAGCCATAGCCATAGTTCTGCTGGGGTTGCGGGGCAGGCTGTGCCTTGTGCTCGATGGCTTGCACTTCACCGTTGGCATAGATAATTGAAGCCACGTCGTCCGTATTGACGATAAACATCGGACCATTAGGGTTATTCGCTTTCTTGTACTTGATTTCCGAGTCGCTAACCTCTTGGATGAGAGCCTCGATTTTCTCCGAGTTGGTCTTGATGATAATGTCCACATTAGCCGCGAACACACTTACCATACATAGTAGGGCAAATGCAAGAGTAAGAATCCTTTTCATATGCATTAATTTTTAGAATGCTATCGCAAGACCGAGGCCGTTAGCACCGGAGGTTAGTTTGAGTTCCGGTTGGAAGGCCTGTTGACGACCGCAATACTGGTTAAACACTTCGTCCACGCGTTTCTTAAGCACATTTCCGCACGCAATCATCGGGATAGAACCGAGAACCATCGCGCCTCCGGCAGCCATAAAGGCGATACCCGTGCGATAAGCAGCACTACCTGCAGGCCCCCACTCATATCCGCCATAACATCCAAGACCGATACCGAGCGTAAATCCAATACCGATGCCAAAGAAGCACCAACCGGTTGTTTCGCATGCTTGCCATGATTTGCGGAAGTTATAGGCCTGCGGACAATTATTTTGGAGGAAGAACATTAATTCTCTGCCTTCCAGTCTGCGACCATCTATCTGATATGTGTTGTCCCCTATGCGCATCATCGGACTTTGTGTTCCGACATAGCCGCCATAATTATTGCCATAACCATAGCCACCGTAGTTCTGCTGAGGTTGCTGCGCAGGCTGCGCTTTGTGCTCGATAGCTTGCACTTCACCGTTGGCATACAAGATAGAAGACACGTCGTCCGTTTTGACGATAAACATCGGCCCATTAGGGTTGTTGGCTTTCTTGTACTTGATTTCCGTGTCGCTAACCTCCTGAATGATGGCCTCGATTTTCTCCGAGTTGGTCTTGATGATAATGTCCACATTGCTTGCGGCGAAGACACTTACCATACAAAGTAGGGCAAATGCGAGTGTAAGAATTTTTTTCATAATGATAGATTTTTTGTTTGTTATTAATGTGTTGTTATGGTTGCATACCGATATCGGCTGCAAAGGTACTACAAATTTTTGATATATGCAAATTTTTTTTAAAAAAGGAAAAAGAGCACCAAAAATGCCATTTTTCTTGCGTATGTCAAAAAAAAGCAGTAAATTTGCAGAAAATTTGGGAAGTATGCGGATTGCATTCACGACAGAGTTACCGAAAGAAGGGTTCAGAAAGTTAGAGCCATTGGCTATTACAGGTCTGACCTGGCTATTGGCTTATCGGGATGCCGGTTGGCAACAAGCCGAGGTACTGGTCAGCACATTCGACTATAAAGTACCGCGTGAGATGATAGAGGCCATGCCCCACCTTCGCCTAATAGCCAATTTCGGTGCAGGATATAATAACATTGACCTGGAAGCCTGTCGCGAACGCGGTATTCGCGTGACGAACACCCCGCAGCCCGTGATAGAACCCACCGCAGAGCTGGCATTCGCTCTGATGATTGATGTAGCGAGGAGAGTGAGTGAATTCGACCGCCGGATTAGATCCGGAGCAAAACAGCCTGCGGAACTATTCGGGGTGATGAAGAACCTGAGTCATTCGCTCTACGGCAAGACACTCGGCATCATCGGATTGGGGCGTATCGGACAAGCGTTAGCGCGCAGAGCTGCAGCCTCCGGCATGAGGGTGATTTATCATAACCGGAGAAGATTAGAGGATGAGAGGATTAGGGGATTAGAGGGAGTGCAAGCGGAATACGTAGATTTTCAGACATTGCTGCAAGACAGCGATTTCGTTTCGCTCAACCTGCCCTACACGCCGGAAGTACACCATCTGATAGGCAAACCCGAATTGGGGATGATGAAGCGTTCGGCATTCCTTATTAACACAGCGCGCGGTGCGCACGTGGACGAGCAGGCATTAGTAGAGGCACTTCAAAACGGAATTATCGCCGGTGCGGCAATGGACGTGTATGAGCATGAGCCGGCTATCTCGCAGGAGTTGCTGACGCTGCCCAATGTAGTGCTCTCTCCGCATACCGGCACCGGCACATGGGAAGGACGAATCGCTATGTGCGAGAATGTATGCGACAACATCCTGGCGTTTATGCAAAACGATCTTCAAGCGATGGATATCGTGTTGTGAATTGAGAATTGAGAATTGAGAATTGAGAATTGAGAATAAAAAATTACAAAATTAAAGACAATATGAAAAAAATTATGATTTTTGTTGCAGCCACCCTGATTATGGCAGGCTGCGGATTTATGAAGAACAGTACCGGTAGCAATCAGAATTCAGCCGTCAGCAGTCAGTCGACGACCACAACAACCGCTCAGTCCGGCAACACAGCCGTTAGCGCAGGTCAAGGAGCCGGAAACGCATTGCTGGCATTATACAACCAGTACAAAGCTGATGGCAACAAGTACGACTACAAGAACATGCAGAACATTCTGAACACCGTAACACTCGTAGCCAACTGCGAGGGTCTGAAAGACAATTTCAAAGACAAGACCTATCTCAAAGAGTTCGGTAAAGGAATGGTTGCTTCGTCCCTCGGTCTGGTAACCCAGAACAACGTAGAGACCGTCACCAACAGCCTCGTGGACATGGTGAAGAACAGCGAGACCGTTAAGAACGCTACTACTCAAGCACAGAGTACCGCTTCTACGGCAGCAGGCTATGCCAATACCGCGGCACAGTATGCAGGTGCTCTGAGCACACTGCTGGGTGCTTTCAGCGGAAAGTAAATAACCCAACCCAACCTCCCCTTAGGGGAGGAGAAATAAAATGAATATCGTTGATCGTTTTCTGAAATACGTGTCGTTCTGCACGACAAGTGACGAGAACACCGGCATGACTCCATCCACCCCCGGGCAGATGGAGTTTGCCCGGTATCTGACCGAGGAACTGAAAAGCATCGGTATGACCGATGTTTCGCTCGATTCCAACGGATATATCATGGCTACATTGGAGAGCAATCAGCCGTCTGAAGTCAGCCGTCAGGTCCCCGTCATCGGTTTCATCGCGCATATGGACACGTCTCCTGACGCAAGCGGACGGAATGTGAAGGCAAGTATCGTCAAAGCCGAAGAACGCGATTACATCGACCCGCGTTACGCCGGTCAGGACGTGATTGTGACCGACACGACCACCCTACTGGGTGCCGATGACAAAGCCGGTATAGCAGAGATTGTGACCGCCATGGAGTACCTGATCCAGCATCCCGAGATCAAACACGGCAAGGTGCGCATCGGTTTCACGCCGGACGAAGAGATCGGCTGCGGGGCGGACCATTTTGACGTGAAGAAATTCGGAGCGGAGTTCGCTTACACCATGGACGGCGGCGCTGTTGGCGAGTTGGAGTACGAGAACTTCAACGCCGCGGCATGTAAGATTCACGTGCATGGACTGAACGTCCACCCGGGCACGGCGTATCACAAGATGCGCAACTCCATGCGTATCGCCTACCAGATAGCGGTGATGCTGCCGCGGTTCCAGACGCCGGAGCACACACAGGGATACGAAGGGTTCTATCACTTGATAGGCATGAACGGCACCGTGGAAGAGACCACATTGAGCTATATCATCCGCGACCATGACCGCACGCAGTTTGAATACCGCAAGCGGGAGTTGGAGCACTTGGTGCGCAAGATCAATACCGAATACGGCGAGGGCACGGCGGAAATTGAGATTCGCGACCAGTATTACAACATGCGCGAGAAGATCGAACCCGTGATGTATATCATTGACCTGGCAAAAGAGGCGATGGAATCGGTAGGATTGACACCTGTTGTCAAACCCATCCGCGGCGGCACGGACGGCGCACGCCTTTCCTTCGAAGGACTGCCCTGCCCCAACATCTTCGCCGGAGGAGAGAATTTCCACAGCCGATACGAATATCTGCCGATTCCATCGATGGAAAAAGCGATGGAAGTCATTCTCCAAATCATACAAAAAGTAAAATAAATCCGACATATCGTCATACCGATATATCGTTATACCGAAAAAAACAAGTACTATGTTAAAAACAACACCGTTTACAGACATTCACATTGCGCTGGGCGCAAAGATGGCTGAGTTCGCAGGCTTCAACATGCCTATTCAGTACCCCACAGGTATCAACCAAGAGCACATGATCGTCCGTGAGGGCGTAGGCGTGTTTGACGTCAGCCACATGGGCGAGTTCTGGGTCAAAGGCGAGAAAGCACTCGATTTCCTGCAGTATATCACCACCAATGACCTCTCTATCATCGCAGCAGGCAAGGCGCAGTACACCTGCATGCCCAACGGAAGAGGCGGTATCGTGGACGACTTGATTATTTACAAATACTCCACTACCAAATATCTGATGGTGGTCAATGCGGGTAATATAGACAAGGACTGGGAATGGGTCAACAAAGTACTGAAGGACAAAATACAAAGCACAAATCCCGAATGGGAAAGCATTTCTCTGGAGAACGCTTCGGAGCGATACGGTCAGTTGGCGGTACAAGGTCCCAAAGCCGTAGAACTGCTGCAACTGCTGACCGACGCAGATCTCAAATCCATCGACTACTACGCATTCCGCGAGTGGAGTTTTGCCGGAGTGCCGGGTGTGATCCTGTCCAACACAGGCTATACCGGCGCCGGAGGATTCGAACTCTATTTCCCGGCCGACAAAGGCAAACAGATATGGGATGCACTCTTTGAGGTAGGCAAACCATTCGGTCTGGCTCCTATCGGTCTGGGCGCACGTGACAGTCTGCGTCTGGAGAAGTGGTACTGCCTCTACGGCCATGACATAGACGACACCACATCGCCTCTGGAAGCCGGACTGGGATGGATTACCAAACTGGACGCCAAGGATTTTATCGACCGCGACTTCCTCAAGGCGCAGAAAGCCGAAGGCGTGAAACGCAAACTGGTGCATTTCGAATGTCTGGAGCGCGCTATCCCGCGTAACGGCTATGAGATATGCGATGAAAACGGCAAAAACATCGGTCATGTGACTTCCGGAATCATGCTGCCGAACACCAAAACCGGCATCGGCATGGGATATGTTCAGACGCCGTATGCAAAGAAAGAAAATATCATTTATATCAAGATACGCGAGAAACTGATACCGGCAAAAGAGGTATAAATGACCAAATGGTAAATGACCAAATGGTAAATAAGAATGTTGCCTTGGTTCTAGGTTCCGGCGGCGCAAGAGGACTTGCCCATATCGGCGCGATAGAAGCATTGGAGGAGCGCGGCTATACGATTAGGTCCATAGCCGGCTGCTCCATGGGCGCTATCATTGCCGGCATGTATGCGGCAGGTCAACTGCAAGAAGCCAAAGAGTGGTTCCTGCGCGTGGACAAGCAGCTGATACTCCGGATGATGGATATCAACCTGTTGAGCAGCAACTCGCTGGTCAAAGGTGAACGGATCATCAAAGAGCTGGAGAAAGTAGTGCCCGACCGCCCGATAGAGGAGTTGAACATCCCCTGCTCCATCGTTGCGTCCGATATGATGAACACCGAAGAAGTGGTCTTCCGCAGCGGCAGCCTCTTTGAAGCAGTACGCGCATCTATCAGTATTCCGCTTTTCTTCAAACCCGTACAGATAGACAACCGCCTTCTTATAGACGGCGGCATCCTGAACCCTCTTCCTCTGCATGTGGTAGAACGCACAGAAGGAGACATTCTTGTAGCCATGGATATCAGCGGCAAGGACGCCATGCCGATGGATACAGAGTATGAACCCATTGACGTGGACGGACGTATAGCGGCTATAGAGGCAAAGGGGTTTGATGTGCCCGACGGACTGGAGGAGCAGTTGCGGCAACTCGGAAAAAGAATAGATGCAATCCGTCAACGCCGCGCAAAAGATCTGGGACGGAATGTCAGTTTCGTCTCTCTGCTCGACCGTATGAGCGACATGCAGATTCAACAGAACACCCTTCTCGCATTGCGTCTCACGCCGCCGGACGTACATGCCGTGATGCGGCAATATGCCTATAACACCTTTGATTTCGACAAGGCGGAAGAGATCATTGCGGATGGCAAACAGCTGATGACGGACGCACTAATAAAATATGAACACGCGCACGCATGAAAGACAGAAGACAATATATCATCCGCAAAGCGATGGAACTCTATGCTCTGGAAGGGTATCAGAATGTCAGTATCACCGATTTGCAGAACGCACTTGATATAGGGCGCGGTACGCTTTACTATTATTTCAAAGACCAGGACGAACTCTTCCGTACATGCATGGAGACCTATTTTCTGGAGCCCAAACACCGCGCACTGAATAGCGTAGGAGAGGATGTGACATTCGAACAGATGATCCGGACAATGATGAGTTATCTGCATAGTTTGGAAGACGCACTGATGACTTTTGACGACAAACGGGTCAATACGTCCAATGTCAACAACCTGATGTTCACAGCCTACAGCCTTTTCCCCGCCCTGCACCGCAAAGCACAGCGCCTCGCACTCAAAGAAGTAGAGTTATGGCGCAAGGCGATCTATAACAGCCAACGGGCAGGGATCATACGAAGGGGCATCGACGTAGAGATGATTGCACTCATGTGTGCACACATAAAAAACAGCTACGATTCAGGACTCGGACAGACCCAAATGGACTTTACTCTACTTGAAAAAACATACAATTTATTCTATAATTTATTAAAAAACGAATAATTATTCCATTTCTGAACAAGTGTTCGAAAAAAAAGCAGTACCTTTGCACTCGTAAAAAATAAGAGTATGGCTACAAAACACTATTTAGCATATCTAAAGGACACAATGAGCCGCCGTTGGGATTGTCTCGCATTGGAGGATCTGGACGGCGAAAACAAATATACGTATGCCGAGTTGGCAGCAGCCATGACGCGTTTGCACGTGACATGGAAGGAAATGGGTATCAAGGAGGGCGACAAGATTGCGCTCTGCGGCCGTAACTGTGCCAACTGGGGTCTGCTTTTCCTCGCAGCAGAGAGTTATAAGGCTGTCGTAGTATCTATTCTTCCGGATTTCACGGCGGACGGTATCTATTCGCTGGTGGATCACTCCGAAGCGGTGCTGCTCTATGTAGGACCGAACGTAAAGAAGAAAATTGATCCCGCCAAGATGAAAGGTCTGAAGGCCACTATCTTTATGGATGATTTCTCCATCGTCTCTGCGGATGCCAAGACCGAGAAAGCATATGCCGGAGCGGAGGCTGCATTTGTTAAAGCTTATCCTAACGGAGTGAAGTTAGAGGATTTGCAGTTGCCTACCGACAACCTTGACGATCTGGCAGTCATCAACTATACCAGCGGCTCAACGGGTAACCCGAAGGGAGTGATGCTGAGCCATCTCAACCTGAGCGGAAACGTAGATTTTGCATCCCATCGTATTCCTCATAAACCGGGCGACCGCGTACTTTCCATGTTGCCTATTGCGCACATGTTCGGATTGATGTTCGAGTTCCTCTATCAGGTATGCGAGGGCGCAGAGACTTATTTCCTTACGCAGGCTCCTACTCCTACGGTGCTGATGAAAGCGTTTGCCCAAGTCAAGCCGTTCATGATTCTGACCGTACCATTGGTGGTTGAGAAAATCATCAAGAAGGGTGTAATGCCGAAAATCAGCAGCCCGCTGATGAAGGTATTATGGAAGACTCCCGGTATCAACCGTATCATCCGTAGCAAGGTGAAAGAAGGTCTGGATAAGACTTTCGGCGGCAAACTGCGTTACCTCATTATCGGTGGCGCGGCTCTTAACGGAGAGGTAGAACAAGTACTGCATGATATCAAATACCAATATTGCGTAGGTTACGGTATGACGGAGTGCGCTCCGCTGATCAGTTACGAGGACTGGTGGGCATATAAGTTCCATAGTTGCGGAAAAGACCTGCCTCAGTGCCATGTGCGTATTGACAGCGATGATCCGATCCATAAAGACGGAGAGATCCAAGTGAAGGGCGTAAATGTCATGATGGGTTACTATAAGAACGAAGAGGCAACCAAGGCTGTCTTTACCGAGGACGGATGGATGCGTACAGGCGATCTGGGCGTATTGGACAAAGATGGAAATATCTTCATACACGGACGGTCAAAGAACATGATTCTCGGTCCTTCCGGACAGAATATCTATCCGGAGGAGCTGGAGGACAAGCTGAACTCCATGCCTTGCGTAGTAGAGTCTATCGTTGTTGACCGCGATCATAAACTGGTAGCCCTCGTCTTCCCGGATACATCGGCAGAAGGCAAGAAGGTGCTTGGTACCAAATCACTGACACAGCAAATGGAGGAGAACCGCATAGCGGTTAATAAAGACCTCCCGCAATATAGCCAAATAAGCACCATAGAATTAGTCGCTTCGGAGTTTGAGAAGACGCCGAAACGGTCTATCAAACGTTACTTGTACAAGTAATTTGTACCAGTAACACCCCGCATTGCGGAGTGGTTACCGCAATGTTTTTTTCATAAAAAGTGAGTAAGTAGATGGACCTCCTTCGGGAGGTCAGAGCAAGCGCGCGACTGGGAAGCCGGCGCTTGTTTTTTTTTGTATTTTACTTGCGTATGTCATTTTTTTTTTGTAATTTTGCAGCGCAAAATCGCAAACGCCAAAATAGAACGCCTATGAACAAGCATTATTTGAATTATCTCACCGATGTAATGGCGCATCAGTGGAATGATCCGGCCCTAACGGATTATAACGAGAATCATGAATATACATTCGGCGAACTGGCTATAGAAATCCTGCGTCTCCATGTACTTTTTGAACAAATGGGGATCAAGCAGGGTGACAAGATCGCTCTCGCCGGACGCAACTGCGCCAACTGGGCAGTAGCCTATCTCGCAATCGCTGCGTATGAGGGAGTGTGTGTCAGTATCTTGCAGGATTTTACAGCAGAAGATATCACCCATCTGCTCGATCACTCCGATTCCGAGTTGCTTTTTGTGGGTCCGTATGTATGGAAAGACTTGCAAAATCAACCGATGCCGAGCAAGATAAAAGCGGTTCTTTCTCTGGCAGACTGGAGTTCTCTATATACTGCGGAAGGTGTTATAGTACCGGACAGCAAGGCATGGGATGCCGCTTTCAAAGCCAAATACCCTCATTCAATCGAACCCGAAGATATCGCTTTCACAGCGGACCCCGACAAGTTATCATTGATCAACTACACCTCCGGTTCTACCGGGAGTCCCAAAGGCGTTATGCTAAACGGCCGGTCGCTCAGCAATAATGTAGAAGTAGGCATGAAGATGCTTCCGGTCGATCCGGGACAACGCCTTGTCTCTATGCTTCCGCTGGCTCATATGTTCGGTCAGGTATGCGAGTTGTTATACCCTCTTTCTTCCGGCACCCATATTTACTTCCTTACCAAATCCCCTACCCCTTCCATTCTTCTTAAAGCGATGAAGGATGTCCAACCCTATCTGGTTGTTACGGTACCATTGGTGATAGAAAAGATTTACAAACAGAAGTTGGACCCGACACTCAGCAAATGGGCTATCCGCTCGTTCTGGCATGTTCCTCTCATCGGAGACTTGCTGAAGAGCCGCGTTAAGAGCGGACTGAGAAATGCTTTCGGCGGCAGACTGCGCTATTTCATCTGCGGCGGCGCAGCAATGAATCCTGTGGTTGAGAAATGTCTGATGGATATTCATTTCCCGCTCTCTATCGGCTATGGCATGACAGAATGCGGTCCGCTTATCGGCGGCAACCCGCCAAAATACTTCAAAGCGAGGACAGGAGGTGTACCTGTCATGAATATGGAAGTGAAGATTGACGAACCCAATGCAGCCGGCATCGGCGAGATCCTGGTTAAAGGAGAGAATGTCATGATGGGATATTACAAGAATCCGGATGCTACCAATGCCGCATTCACCGAGGACGGATGGCTTCGGACCGGCGATTTAGGACGTCTGGACAAACGGCAAAACATCTATATCAAAGGTCGCTGTAAGACCATGTTCCTTGGTGCTTCAGGCCAGAATATTTATCCGGAAGAGATAGAGGACAAACTCAACAACCAAGAGGCGGTAGGCGAATCCCTCATCGTAGAGCGCGAGGGCAAATTAGTTGCACTTGTTTTCCCGGATGAGACCCTCACCAAACGAATGACGCTTGAGGAGATTCAAGCAATCATGAAGGCTAACCTCGAGAAACTGAATAAACTGATTCCTTCTTACAGCCGCGTAGCAAACATCGAAGTGCAGGACAAGCCCTTCGAGAAAACGCCTAAACGGTCTATCAAACGATTCCTATATAAATAATAAAAGCGCCCCGAGGCGCTTTTATTATTAGTGGACCAGGTAGTACTAGGTAGTACTAGGTTATTCTAGGTTATTCTAGGTTGTTCTAGGCTATTCTAGGTTATTCTAGGTTATTCTAGGTTATTCTAGGTTATTCTGGGTAGTACTGATATGTCTTCTGATTAAAGTAAGTGGCAGGTCACAGTCAAACCTGCCATGACGATGGAAACCATTGACATCAGTTTGATAAGGATATTTAGGCTCGGTCCCGATGTGTCCTTGAACGGATCGCCTACTGTATCTCCAACGACAGTAGCTTTATGGCAATCCGATCCTTTTCCTCCGAAATGACCTTCCTCCACATATTTCTTAGCGTTATCCCACGCACCTCCTGCATTCGCCATAAAGACAGCGAGCACAAATCCCGTTGCCAGGCCGCCTATCAACAGTCCAAGCACTCCGGCAACGCCGAGAATCAATCCTGTGACAATAGGTACAATAATTGCGAGTATGGACGGAAGCAACATCTCTTGCTGAGCTCCTTTGGTAGAGATAGCGACGCAGCGTGCATAATCCGGATCGGCTTTTCCTTCCAGTATCCCTTTGATTGTCTGGAACTGGCGGCGTACTTCCTCTACCATTTTCTGTGCGGCACGTCCGACTGCATTCATTGTCAGGCCGCAGAACAAGAACGCCATCATCGATCCGATAAAGATACCTACCAGCACAATAGGATTCATCAGGTTCACATTGTATGCATCCATGAAATCCACTAAAGTTGCTTTAGCCGCCTCAACGCCGTTTGGCAAAGCTTCTCCGGTACGTATAAGAGCGATTTTGATTTCTTCCACATAGGAAGCAAGCAGTGCGAGTGCAGTCAAAGCCGCAGACCCGATAGCAAAGCCTTTTCCCGTAGCCGCAGTAGTGTTACCGAGCGCATCCAGAGCGTCCGTCCGTTGACGTACTTCGGCCGGCAGCCCCGACATTTCAGCATTTCCTCCTGCGTTATCGGCTATTGGTCCGTAAGCATCCGTTGCCAATGTTATTCCTAAGGTAGAAAGCATGCCGACCGCAGCAATACCAATGCCGTAAAGTCCCATAGACAGGTTTGCCGCAGAAAACTCCACGTGGAATCCGTTGGCACAGAGATAAGCAAGAATGATCGCCACACCAACAGTAATAACCGGCACAGCCGTAGAGAGCATGCCTAATCCAAGTCCGCTGATGATGACGGTAGCAGGTCCTGTTTGCGAGCTCTCAGACACTTTCTGAGTCGGTTTATAAGATTGCGAGGTATAGTACTCCGTGCTCTGACCGATAATAACACCTGCAAGCAGACCAACGACCACAGACAGCGATACTTGCCACCATTGGTTGCTGTCCGTGCCAAAAAGCCAAGCAAAGATACCAAATGTAGCCACAGCAATCAAGCAAGCAGCCGTGTTTGTACCGATAGCCAGCGCCCGGAGCAGCTCTTTCATGCCTGCGTTTTCTTTCGTTTTAACCAAATAAATACCAATAATACTGAGCAGAACGCCGCACGCAGCTATTAACGAAGGAGCAAGAACGGCTTTCAGTTGCATACCTTCGACAGCCGAAGCGGCGAACGCAGAAGCGCCCAACGCCATTGTAGCAAGGATAGATCCTGCATAGGATTCATATAGATCGGCTCCCATTCCCGCTACGTCTCCTACGTTGTCACCCACGTTATCCGCAATTGTTGCCGGGTTACGAGGGTCATCCTCGGGAATGTTATATTCGGTCTTGCCCACAAGGTCTGCCCCAACGTCTGCGGCTTTGGTGTAAATACCGCCTCCTACACGTGCAAAGAGCGCCTGTGTGGACGCACCCATTCCAAAGGTAAGCATGGTAGTAGTGATGGTGATCAAGTCGGCTTCAGCACCTACCAGCGCGAGCAGCCCCGTTTTTTGCAGAATCAAGAACCATCCGGCAATATCCAACAACGCCAGCCCGACAACCGTCAGACCCATAACCGCTCCTGAACGGAACGCCACCTGCAGCCCTGCATTCAGGCTCTGCCGCGCCGCATTGGCCGTGCGCGCCGAAGCATAAGTAGCGGTTTTCATACCGAAAAATCCTGCCAGTCCGGAGAAGAAACCGCCGGTCAGGAAGGCAAACCAAACAATACCGTTCTGGAGGTTAAAGTACGCCATCAGCGCAAAAACAAGCGCCAGGACGACAAAGACAACAGTCACCACTTTGTACTGCTGTTTAAGGTACGCCATCGCGCCTTTACGGACGTGCGAAGCGATCTTTTTCATCAACTCCGTTCCCTCGTCCTTTCCCAACATAGAACGGTAGAAATAGTATGCAAAACCCAGCGCCAATACGGACGCAGCCAGTACTACATACATTAGAACAGTTAAATCTGTCATAGAAATCTGTGTTTTTATAGTTAGTATTAGTTTTAGTATTTTTTCCGTGCAAAAGCCAATTTTGCAGCGCAAAATTACTATTTTTTTCTCATATATGCAAATTTATTTTACGCAAAAGAAAGTGTATATATACTATGTATATATACAGTAAGAGCAAGGAAAGTAACAAAAGAAGTGTTTATCCTTCGGTTATCCTTGGGGAATCCTTGGGTTATCCTTTGGTGAGGAGTCGCGACGGAGTACTAATTTGCACTATCCAAAGTATTTTCCCATGTAAAAATTTGCGTATATGAAATAATTTATGTAATTTTGTGGCGCTTTTGGGGGAAGGGATAAAAGTAAAGTACAAAGGGACGATGGACGATGTACGAAGGATGTACGAAGGGACAATGTACGAAGGGGAGGAAGGACAAAGGACTGAGGAATGATTAACTGATTAACTAATAATTCACTTAATTATATGAGAAGGCTAATCGGTATATTACTTTGGGGATTGATGGTGTTGCCGATGGTAGCACAGGAGGAATTATGCATTGACGGGACGCTGCTGTTCCGTGAAGATTTCGGAGGGAACGACCCGAACGATCCCGCCGTGAGTATGGCAAGCGTACCCGGCATGAGTTCCCAATACCGCAACTCCGGCAATTCATTAGGCAGCGGCAACTATACTATTCGCAAAGAAGGCTGGCACAACGGCATCCAATGGCACTGGCAGGACGACCACACCTATCCAGACGACAAGACGCGCGGTTACCTGTTGGAAGTAGACGGAATCGGCGGCGCCCAACCCTTCTACAGCAAAACGATAGACGGTCTGCTTGCCAATACCCGATTGACTTTCTCCGCATACGTAGTGAATGTCCATTATGCGGGTCAGTTGAGTTATTTCGGTTCGAGTTATGTCTATCCCCGCATGAAATTCGTCCTCAAAGATCCTACAACCGGCGATGTGTTAGCCGAGAAATCCACCGGCGACATCCAGCCGGACTGGCGTTACGGAACTCCTGATACATGGAAATATGCCCGGGACAACCAGTTATCCGCCGAATGGCAGTTGGTAGGTATGAATTTCGTTGTGCCGGAGGGTGTAGATGCCATTCAGATGTTCATCTATAATGACGTGGAGCGAAACGGCAGCGGCAACGATTTTGCGATTGACGACATAGAGATCCACCTTTGTCTGCCTGTTCCATTGATTACATCCGATCCAGAACCATGTGCCGATTCGGTATATGATTTCACGGTTGAGTTTGAGAACGACGGGCGATTGATAGAACCGCTGGAATATAAGTGGTATTACAGTACAGGGGAGGCCATGGATTACAGTACAGGGAGTGGCATGATTGACGGCAACGGTTGGTGGTGGGAAGAGATTCCGAATTCCAACACGCCGAGTTTGCATTTCGAGGAGTTGCCTGCCAACGCAAGCGGATGGTATAAAATCGCCATCTCGGGCGACGGCAATATCGACTATCCAAACCGCCGCACAGAGAGCGAACCATTCCAGTTGAGCGTCAAGAGCTGCCCTCCCCCTCCATTGGAATGTATGGACGGGATTTTACTTTTCCGAGAGGATTTCGGAGGCAATGAGGAGAGCGATCCGACAGTAAGTCACACGCCGGTACCGGGCATGAGTTACACGCAGATTTATGTGCTTGAGCCGGGAGGCAACGGCAGTATGGGATCCGGAAGGTATCTGGTTACCAAAGAGGGGTATCGCAATTCAACAGATCCGACTTACTCCGTTTGGCATATAATGGACGACCATACTTATCAGGACGACAAGACGCGAGGCTATATGATGGAAGTGGACGGCGGAGGAGGAAGAAATGCTTTCTACCGGACAACACTAACCGGTTTATGCCCTGGTTCGAGGATGTCTTTTAGTGCCTATATCGCCAACCTGACTACTGCGGCACAGTATAACATATGGCGGTACGACCGTGATTATGTGCATCCTAAGCTGCAATTCGTTATCAAAGATGTTCGAACAGGTCAAATCATCGCCCAACAAGGAACCGACACCATCAGCCACGACTGGAACAATTATCCGAAGCCATGGCGCGAGTCCGCGGCATGGCAGTTGGTAGGTATGAACTTCACCATTCCTGCCGGTAGCGGGGATATCGAGTTGAGTATCATCAATAATGCAGACGGAGGTACCGGAAACGATTTCGCGATAGATGATATCGAGGTACGGCTATGCGGTCCGACGGTGTCTATCACAGCTCCTGACAGCGTTTGTATCGACACCAAAAATATCTTTACCGCCGTATGCGATAACGACGGTCAATGGGAAGAACCGCTGCAATACAAATGGTATTTCTCGTCGGACAGTTTGAATTGGGAGGCTGTGAGCGAAGGTAACAGAAAGGAATTGAAGCTGAAGGCGAAACCCAAACATAGCGGCTGGTACAAAGTAGCTGTTGTGGCGCATGGCGGCGATATAGAGCGCGAGAACTGCCGTTCCGTGAGCGAACCGCATAAGTTCTACGTCATTGACGAATGTCCGCCGATCCTGTGTCCTGAAGGGGTGCTGCTGAAACATGAGGACCTGAACGGCAGCGAGACATCGTACTCTACCCTTATGTCTGATTTATGCAGCGGATCAGACCTGTCTTTCATCATCAACATGCCTTCGTCACACCCCGAGACACGACTGATGCTTCGTCTCTACGATGGCGACACGGGTGCTGAATTGGTGGCATACGACACGGGCGACATACCATCCGATTCGCTGCAGGTTGGCACTACTTTTACTGTTCCTGAAGGCGTGAGCGACCTCCGTTGGACGATTAACACCAACGGCGGCAGCGGTCCATTGCATATCGGCAACATCGAGGTGCGTCTTTGCATGGAGCCGATAGCCGTGAGCGGCACCAGCCCCACCTGCCGCAAGAAACGGCACACTTTCCGCGCCGCGTACGAAAACTACGGCACGCTCACAAGTCCGGAGTTCCGATGGGAGTTTTCAGCCGACAGCGCTGTTTGGACGATATTGCAGGAAGGCCCACAAGCGACTTACACTATTCCTGTCGTACACAAGACCGACGCCGGATGGTACAGAGTCACTGTAGCCAATGCCGGTTCGCTGGACAATCCCAACTGCCGCGAAGGGAGCAGCACGTTCCGGCTAGAGACCATGTATTGCAACACCGCTACGGAGCAGCATGTTGACACAACGGCATGCGACACGTTGCTGCATTACGACCTGGAGTGGCGCGGACATATATGGACTGAGACAGGAACCGTAGTGGACACTTTGAAAGATTTTGAGGGCGACGACAGTTTATACGTGCATAAGACCCTGCAGACCAAGATCTGTTGCCCAGAGATACTGAATTACCGGATAGACTCGGCTATCTGCGACAGCCTCATGCCGTTCCTTTGGTTCTATCAGGACACGATGCTGCTCTTTACCAATACAGGCGAACAGGAGATTGAGGTTCCCCACCGGCGATGGGAAAACTGTATCGGAGAGATACACACCCTGGCGCTCGACACATTCCATTGCGAGAGACTGTATCTGCTGATTCATAACAAATACAACTGGCAGCTGGTCTGCAACAACGTGGAGTTGGCACGTCTGTTCCCCGAGTTACATCCGCTGGAGTTCCAGTGGTTTAAAGACTCTGTTGCCATCGAGGGAGCCAATACAGACGATTATTCCGAGGAAAACGAGTTACACGGG
>OCTX012260340.1_pt1 | contig 37097 bp, 31 predicted proteins | sample 1539691 | NCBI WGS metagenome assembly OCTX01 (sample SAMN02144231, study PRJEB22623) | gut metagenome | biome: sheep rumen | host: Ovis aries | place: New Zealand
CTCTCTTTCGAAAGACGGTGCAAAGGTACTGCTTTTCAGGCATACGGCAAAACGTATCTGCCACAAAATGATTTTTGCGTCTCATTTTGTGGCAGATGGAGGGAAATTTATAACAATGGTTATTTTTCGTTGCCCCGTATTATAGGTACCTCACATGAATGGTGTCGTAAGAACACCATTTATTCGGTGATTCCCATAAAAAGAATGATATTAGCATGGTAGGTGCATTCAGTTTACAATCATTTATTTGCGGTAGTATCTACCGCTTGCATATCCTGCAACCAGATATGCGGTTGAGGGAATCTTTGCGCATAAACGGATAGAGTCAGTATGGCAGAGAGGAGGGTATAAAAGAGTGGTTTCATACGATTAAATATCTGTTTATTGATCAACGATGTTGTTCCTAAGAATAAACATAGTTATCTATATAGTACAGTTATAAGACTCCTTTAGCAATTTGCAGCAATAAGAAGAACGGCTTATTGTGCTGTGCCATCCATTCCCTTTTTTCCGGAGAATCGTCAGTTAACGATTGTATTTCCTCCGACATGTTGATGTAGTTTGTTAGCGCGAATTTCCATGCCCTGGTACGGATGCCTTTGCGATAGCATTCTTCTGCCTTGAAATAATTCGTCTCAGTTCCCATACCATACCTATAAAATGCTGCAAGTTCAGCAAACGATTCCGGCGGATATGCTTGCTCTACGGCTTTCTGCATCCACATGAATGCCTCCTCATAATCAGGCCTGCTGCAGTCAATAAAGGCCTTTTTGGATGTTAACCTCCCTGCCGTCTGTGCCATTCATATATTGTTTGCACAGGATAACTTGTGCTTCCGAGTCACCATTTTCGACTGCGTGTTCGACTGATTGCTTATTTTGTGTACTCCAAATCTGCTTATGAAAAATGATATAGAGTACGGCCAAAGCGGTAAAAGTCCAGTTGGCAATTTGATACCAAGATGCAGTCCTAATCTCACTGAAAAGACTTCCCGGCGAGAAGTAGGCCATGATATTTATCATAAACAGAAATAAGAAACCGATTGTGATGATTGCAAAAATCAATTTGTCTTTTTTATTTTCCATAAATTATTTGTTTATTGAATGATTGACTGATTTTGATCTACACCAGGATATAAAGGTTGTTCCTGAGAAACATTTTGTTGTTGTATATTAACATTTTACACGGTGCTATACAAAAGTTAACGCACCACTAGTACTTGTCATTATACTTTTGACTGATTACAAAAACGGGGCCTCATTTGGATTACATCGCTATCTTATTCCAGATATAATCCGTTTTGATGAACCATTTCTACAAAATGAGGATTATATAAGTCTTTACCATCTACATATTGAAATAATTTAGGACTATTTATATATACGTAATAATCATATCCAAAGTGAATATAGGTTCTTGATTGCTTATGATATAGAGTTCCCCACATATTTTCTCTTAAAATTAGTGGAACTATGTAGTGAAGATCTTCCAATGACAAAGACATGTTATTCTTTACTTTCTTATGCCATTTCCTCAATTCTCCAGATTTATCATAAGTGGTTTTTGGAGGCAGATCTTCATATACTTCTAATTGAATTAATTTATTTTTCGTGCATGCAGATATTGAAAGATAGCCACCAATAGTTTTACATATGCTTGTTCAGTTTGATAATAATCTTCATATGTAAATTTACGACCGTTGTAAATACGGCCTATATCACCGATAGATGTCCATGAATCACTCTGTTGATAGTTTTTTTCTTTCAATACTGCTGCTGCAGAAAATCGCCAATACTCCATATACTAATCTGCTATTAAGTTTAAATTCTCATCATATGTCCCATTTCTCGTTGTTTTGCTCCCAAGTTTCTCGGGAGAATCCGCCATTTTCCATATTCCCCCCTTGTGGCCATCTTTATCTGGGGTTATAGACTTTTTTCCATTTGTTATACAGACTTACCATCATTCCTTCTCTGGTAGTAATTTGCCTTCTTTCTGCAATTGATAATATTCCTCCATAGAGGAAACTCCGTATACCGGTTCAAATGCTATATTCGTTATTTTTGCTTTTATCATCGCATTTTTCATCTCGGGAGTAATTATCGTAAGCCTTGTATTATTCAATGTAAAAAAGGAAGGCATGTTATCTTGTATCAAGAAACATCGAATTTCACGCTCAAAATTCGTATTCGGAATAACCACGTTACGATTGATAAATTTGACTTCCGGTAGATTATGAACGAAATAGTACATATCATCAACGTCCTTGATATGTATAGGATATAAATATGGGCTTACATCCCCATATTGCGACAGAAAAGTATAAATATTATGAGACAAAAATTCAATACTAATATCTCCATGATAATATATGATATCCCGTTGCTTCTTTCCATGACATATACAGAAAGGAATATCCAATAAGTGCAAGTTCTTGCCTTCGGAAATATCTGCGTATGGCATATCGGATTTTATCTCCCATACTCCACCATATAACTTTTTCCCAAAATCGTAATATATCTTCATTTTATTAGTAAAGTTATTTGTTCAGATATATATTTATTGAAATCTTTCATTACTGCATTAACTCACTGGTATTTACCCAATAGAAGAATGTTTCCGGCTGCGGACCGCTGATTTTTGCTTTAACCAACCACTCTTCTAACCGGCGGATCAATCGCATTACCTGTGAAAATGTGTTTTGAAAATACAGATTTTCACACCTAATCGGCTGCAAATGTACAACATTTTTTTCACGTATGCAAATCTTTTTTCAAATTTTCAGGGGAAACACGCTAATTTGAACAAAAAAACGCTAAACGCTCCGTGATGGGTGTTTCTGCTTATTTCGTACCACAAATCGACGGGCGACCGAGACCTCCGCTCGCCCCCCCCCCGAGAACCGAGAACCCAGAACCGATAACCGATAACCGATAACCGATAACCCAGAACCGAAAACTATTGTACGATTTTGCGTGCGAAGATACAAAAAAATTATGAATTATGCAAATAAAACTTGCATATGTCAAAAAAAAGTAGTATTTTTGCAGCCAGTTTTTCACAACATTGAAAACAAAGAGAGAGTATAACTCATTAAGTTCAGTTATATAGAAGTCGAATTTGATTAATTTATGAGCGGCAAATTGGTGGCTTGAAAAAAACAATAAAAATAACATCATACAATGACTAAGAAATAATGTTACGACGCATCATCCTATCGATTACCTTGCTGGTAACAGCCGTTGCACAAGCGGCCGTCTATACCCCCACCTCCGTTCCTAATCCCAAGCAATTGGGGCAGAATAGCTATGTAGCCAACCCTGATGCGCTGTTGGCCGATTCGGATGTGGTTTGGCTCAACGACTGTGCACGGCGGTTGGAGGATGCTACCGAGGTAGAGCTCTGCGTTGTGGCACTCGCGTCTATCGGCACCGGCGATGCATTTGATTTTGCGTATGAGCTGTTCCAGCGCTGGGGCATTGGCGGCAAAGGTAAGAATACCGGTGTACTGATTCTGTTCGTGGAACAGAGCCACGACATCCGCATCATGACCGGTGTGGGCATAGAAGGTGTGTTGCCCGATGCCCGCTGTTCGCAGATTATTCACGACGACATGATACCTGCCTTCCGCGCCGGTAACTACGGTGGCGGTCTGTGCCTCGGTGCCCTGCGTATCTACGAGATCTGTACGGATGGTGATGTGCCCGAAGAGCTGCTTGCCATCCGTTCGGTGACCAACCGCGGACAATATGCCCCCCGGGAGGAGATGACGAGCGGCGACATCATCGCCATCGTCGTATCCCTGGTTCTGTTCATCGTAGCGGTCATGTTTATCGCCGGGATGGTGTCCGTCAAACGTTGCCCCAAATGCGGCAAACGGAGTGCTCATGCCGTGCGTGAGCGCATCCTGACGACAGCTACCTACATGCACGAGGGTGAAGGCGAGCGGACATACCGTTGCAAACATTGCGGAAACGTGTTCGTGCTGCCGTTTGTCATACCGCGTCGTACCCGCACGGTATATACCTCCGGTGGTGGCGGAAGCAGTTGGGGCGGTGGCAGCTTTGGCGGTGGCAGTTGGGGCGGCGGTTCTACTTTTGGCGGCGGTGCCGGCGGCAAATGGTAAGAATAAGAACTAAAAAATAGAAATATGAAAAAATTACTTCCGTGGGCTATAGGATTAGGTATCCTGGCCATCATCGCCTTGTGGGCGGTTAACGCGTACAACACTTTCGTTGCAGCAGAAGAAGAAGTTGAGTCCGCATGGGCGCAGGTCGAGAACCAGTACCAACGTCGTGCAGACCTTGTCCCGAACCTCGTAGCTACCGTCAAAGGCTATGCCGCCCATGAGCAGCAGACGCTGGAGGGCGTCGTAGAGGCACGCGCCAAAGCAACCCAGATAACGATAGACCCTGCCCATGCTACGCCAGAGCAGTTGGCAGCCTTCCAAACGGCTCAAGGCGAACTGAGTCAGGCTCTGGGTCGCTTGCTCGCCGTGGCAGAGAACTATCCGGACCTGAAGGCTAACGAGAATTTCCGCGACCTGCAGGCACAGTTAGAGGGTACAGAGAACCGCATCGCGGTAGCCCGTCAGCTATTCAACGAAACCGCCAAGTCGTACAACAAGACGATACGTCGATTCCCCAATAACATCCTTGCCGGCATGTTTGGCTTTGAGAAAAAGCCCTATTTCGAAGCCGAAGAGGGTGCTGCCAAAGCTCCGAAAGTGGAGTTCTGAGCATAGGCAGACGGCTGTATGATAGCGGCTGTGCCGTTCCTCTAAAACAACCGCAGTTGGCGGCGTTGGAAGACGGCATAGCCAACTTCGCAGTTGAGGCATTCGTGGTGCTGGCAGTAGTTCTGGAAGAGGTGCAATAGTGCTTGCGAGTCAGCAGCGTCGCCCACCTGCTGCCCCAACACCCGCCATTTGCGGATGATGGTATTATCTTCCGCCGGAATATGGTGCATGAGCTCCAAAACTTGCTCTGCCTGCTCGCTGTTGTTGCGATGCATGGCATAGGCGTATTTGTAGGGGATGACGGTGTTGATGAGGATGATGTCAATACTGTTTTTGCCCAGACCGGCTACGTCAAAGAGTGGGATGAAATCTTGCAAACGGTTGGTGTCCAGAATCTTGCTCATCAGCGACTCGGACTCATAGAGTAGTCGTGCAAACTGGCGAATACGCACTTCGGGGCTATTCTGCGGGCGCATACGTGCGTGTTTCCATACGGATGATTGCATGGGTGTAAGCCCGAACTTGGTGCGCAGGAAGGCATATTCGCGTGCCAGCCGCTGTTTCTCATCGTCGGCGTCGGCAATACGGTTCTCATCCAGAAAGCCCGCCTGCCCGAGTAGGATAGCCGTCAGTTGAAAGAGGCTGTTGCGGTGTTTCTGCAGATAGGATAGGGGTGTGTTGAGCGCGAGTTCCTCGAATGGGACGCTGTTGGTATGGAATCCGAAGTTGCGGGCGAGGGAGATATAGAGCGCGTGTTCCCAACTGCCTTTGGTGATGCCGAGTAGTCGCTCGATGGAGGCTCGCTTACATTCCAATCGCTTTCGTAGCAAGGTCTTGCGCCAGCCGTCGGTCAGTAGTCCGGGTTCGCTGAGCAGCTGTTCTGCACAGCCGATGCGTCCGTGTGCCGAGTCCATCTGTGCTGCCGCCTGAAAGAGGCCGGAGAGGTAATCCTCGCCATCGGGATACTGCAGCGCACACTGAGGAATGCGTTCGCCGCGTGCGTTGAAGACCTCTCGGTCAGCAGTACGGACGACATGCAGTATGACCGTGTCGTAGGCGTGGTCGAGGTGGTGACGGTGCTTAGTCCAATCGCTCGAGGAGACGTGTATCTCAATATTGCCGACCCATTCCTGTCCGTCAATGCGGATACGCGCATGGCTGTAATCGGGTCCGGCGTCATGATTATGCTCGCCTACCGAGAGTATCTCGACCGGTTTGCCATCGGTGGTCTGCTGGGGAAAAGCTGCCCATAGGCAGTGCTCCCAGATGTAATGTAATAATATCTCCGGCATAGCGCCGCTATAATTTTAAATTTTAAATCTTAAATGAAAATTCATTTTCAGGGCGCAAAGGTACGAAAAAATGTTCATATAAACAAATTTTTACGTTGAAAGTTGAAACTTGAGAGCCGAAAGAAGTATTTTCTTGCAGAAAAATTTGCGTATGTTGGATTTTTTTTGTAATTTTGCGCGTTTTTTAATAGATTGCGAAGAATATGTTTGATAATTTATCTGAACGATTAGAAAGAAGTTTCAAAATCCTGAAAGGTGAAGGCCGTATCACCGAGATTAATATCGCGGAAACGGTGAAAGATATTCGTAAGGCGCTGCTGGAAGCCGACGTTAACTACAAGACGGCGAAGCAGTTTACGGATCGTGTCAAGGAGAAGGCCCTGGGTCAGAACGTGATAACCAGTATCCGCCCCGGGCAGTTGATGGTGAAGATTACTCACGACGAGTTGGCCCAACTGATGGGTGGCGAGACGGTGGAGATGAACCTGAAGGGCAATCCGGCTATCATCCTCATGGCGGGTCTTCAGGGTTCGGGTAAGACAACCCATGCTGCCAAGTTAGCGCATTATCTGCAGACCAAGAAGGGTAAGAAGGTGATGATGGCTGCCTGCGACGTGTACCGCCCTGCTGCCATTGAGCAGTTGCGCGTGTTGGGCGAACAGGTGGGCGCAAAGGTCTATACCGAGGAAACGGAGACCAACCCCGTGGAGAAAGCCCGCAAGGCGGTGAAGGAAGCCCGCACCTATGGCTACGATGTGCTCATCGTCGATACTGCCGGTCGTCTAGCTGTTGATGAACAGATGATGCAGGAGATAGCAGCTATCAAGGCGGCTATTGAACCGAGCGAGACCCTGTTCGTAGTGGACGCCATGACCGGTCAGGATGCTGTAAATACAGCCAAGGAATTCAACGACCGTCTGGATTTTGACGGTGTCATCCTTACCAAACTTGACGGTGATGCCCGCGGTGGTGCGGCACTCAGTATCCGTTCGGTGGTGGAGAAACCTATCAAGTTCATCGGCACGGGCGAGAAGATGGAGGCATTGGATGTGTTCCACCCCAGCCGTATGGCGGACCGTATCTTAGGCATGGGTGACGTAGTCAGCCTGGTAGAACGTGCGCAGGAGCAATACGACGAAGAGGAAGCCCGCCGTATATCGAAGAAGATAGCTAAGAACCAGTTTGACTTCAATGATTTCCTTGCCCAGCTCAAGCAGGTGAAGAAGATGGGTAACATGCGCGACCTGATGGGCATGATTCCCGGTATGGACAAGGCGCTGAAGGGCGTGGAGATTAATGACGACGCGTTCAAACCCGTGGAAGCCATCATCTCATCAATGACACCGTACGAACGTACACACCCCGACTGCCTCAACGGCAGCCGTAAGAATCGTATTGCCGCCGGTTCGGGAACCAGCATCGTGGAGGTAAACCGCTTCCTCAAGCAGTTCGATCAGATGTCGAAGATGATGCGCAAGGTGCAGCAGATGAAACGGAGATGAGGATAGTTGATAGTTGACTAGTGCTCTAGTTTACTAGTATTCTAGTGTACTAGTGTTCTAGTTCGACCCGATTGCTGAACGCGCGCGAGAACCGATAAAATGAATAGAAAATTAGGATATATAGTAGCGATTATCGGTATTGTGGCCTTTATGCTCGGTTTCGTCAACGCAGAAATAGAGGACGTAATCGAGGATACCATACTGCCCGAAGCTGCGGTAGCGGAAGAGATGGTGCCGTACGAATCCCTCTTCCGCGAGTTGGCTCCGACCATCCATTGGGAATGGGAGACACTGGCGGCATTGGCGTATGAGGAGAGCCACTTCAATCCGCTTGCCCGGTCGTCGGGCGGCGCCAAAGGTGTCATGCAACTGATGGACGGTACAGCGTATGCGCTGGGGCTCAACGACTCAACAGTGTGGATAGCGGAGCATAACATCCGCGCAGGGGTGCGCTATTTGCAGCACCTACAGGGCAAATGGAGTTTCATCCGCAATATTCAGGAGCAGACGAAGTTCGTGTTGGCATCCTATAATGCAGGACCCGGACCAATCTTCTCCGCCCGACGTACTGTGCGGGACACGGGTGGAAACCCGTATGTGTGGTCGGAGGTGGAGCCCTATGTTTATCAGGCAGAGACACGCAGGTATGTGAAACAAGTTCTATGGTTAAGCAATAAATACAAAAATGAGAGTCTTAGACGGCAAAACGACAGCATCCGAAATTCGCAATGAGCTGCGAGCCCGTTGTGATGCGTTGCGTGCGGAGGGTAAGAAAGTTCCCAGAATGGTCATTGTGTTGGTAGGCGACAATCCTGCCAGTGCCTTATATGTGCAGCATAAGCTGGATGCCTGCCATGCTGTGGGCCTGGAGGCCGACTGCCTCAGGATGCCCGAGAATGTGAGCGAAGCCGAACTGCGTGCTATGGTCAGCCGACTCAATCAAGATGACACGGTGGATGGCTTCTTGGTGCAACTGCCTCTGCCCAAGCATATCCACGATGTGAATATCCTGGAGCGAATAGACTGGCGAAAAGATGTGGATGGCCTGACGGCAGAGAATATCGGCCGTGCCGTGCTGGGCAAACCCGCCATCGAAAGTGCTACCCCCCGCGGTATCCGCGAGTTGATGAACCGGTACGGGATCAGTACTGACCACAAACATATCGTCATCGTTGAGCGTAGCGACGAAGAAGGCGAGGCGAGCCTGTTGCTCCCCAACGTGGTGGACAAACCCCTGGCGAGCCTGATGCTGCTGAACTCGATGGAGAAGAATGCGACCGTCAGCCTATGCCTGGCTACATCGGCGAACCTCCGCGAGATGTGCCTCTCAGCCGATATCCTGATTGTCGCCGCCAGCCGTCCCGGACTCATCAAGGGTAATATGGTGCGCGAGGGGGCCGTGGTTATTGATGTAGGCATGACGCGTATTGACGGCGTGATGCACGGCGATGTGGACTGGGAGAGTGTGGCGCCGAAGTGCTCGTTCATCTCACCCGTGCCGGGCGGCGTTGGCCCCATGATCGTCACGGCTTTATTACAAAACCTAATGGATAGAATATGAATACATTTTTGATGATACTGCTTAGTGCAGTCTGGAGTTCGTACTCCAACAAAACCTATCACACCCATGCTGAGTGTGAATTTAACACAACCGAAGAACGCGTGATGGAGGTTGTCAATAAGTTCATCTACGAGTTTCAGGCAGATGTCAACAACCTCTTTACCTGGGCGTATATCGGTACGGGTAACGAGGCCAATACCGATCGGGATGCCATCGGAATCAAGTACAAGGAGTGTCACTACGACCCCGAGACGCGTGATTCGTACAATATAGTGGATGTCTTGCTCAATGGCAAACCCGCGTTCAAGGACCGACGCATAGGTGGACACTACACCGAGACGATGGTGGATAATACGCGTAATATACGGCTGGATATTGACTATTCCGGTTCGATGCTTGACAAGGCAGACGCGCAGTTTCATATCACGCCTCTGGATAGCAATCTGGTACGCGTGCGGCTGGAGATAAACCTCAAGTTGGGCTGGTTCATCAATCTCTTTATGACCAATCGTATCTGGGTGAACAATGTAGAGTGGCGCATAGGCGTCATCCTGGATAACCTGAAGGAATATGCCGAGACGGGCACTGTAACCAAGAAGAGTCAGGAGAACGCCATCCGGAAGGTCAAACGTCGCAAGAGTCTGGAGTAAGGAGTTCGGAATACAGAATACAGAATACAGAATACAGAGTACAGAGTACAGAGTACAGAATAAAGAATACAGAATATGAAGAAACATCTCGTTTTGCTGTTAGCGGCACTATTGGTGCTTACAGCGCAGGCAATCAATTACAAGACCGTCGCCGGTGACCCTACCGGTACGCGTATCTATACGCTTAATAATGGTCTGACCGTCTATCTGTCGCGCAACGACGTGAAGCCGGAGATTCAGACCTATATAGCCGTACGTGCCGGCGGACAGAACGACCCCTTGGAGTCCACCGGTCTGGCACACTATCAGGAGCATATCATGTTCAAGGGAACGACCCACTACGGCACATCCAACTACGAGGAGGAGCGTCCGTTTCTCGAGAAAATAGATGAACTCTACGAGGAGTATGGTCATACTTCAGACCCCATTGCACGCAAGGCAATCTATCATAGCATCGATAGTATATCGTATCTGAGTTCTAAGATTGCTATTGCCAATGAGTTTGACAAACTGATGCAGCTCATCGGTGCCACCGGCGTGAATGCCTATACCTCTACCGATCGCACCTGCTACCACGAGGTGATTCCGGCAGGCGAGTTAGAGCGCTGGGCGATGATCGAAAGTGACCGTTTCCAGAACCTCGTGGTGCGCGGTTTCCATACCGAGTTGGAGGCTGTCTATGAGGAGTTTAATATGTACTCCACGATGGATCAGGATAAGGTGCTGATGGCCATCAACCAATCGCTCTATCCCGATGTGCCCTACCGTCAGCACGATGTGATTGGCACGCAGGAGCACCTGAAGAACCCCAGCCTGAAGAATATCAAACGTTTCTACCAAGAGTACTACCGTCCGAACAATGTGGCTATCATCCTCGCTGGCGACTTTGAGTACGACCGCGCAATGGAGATCATTCAGCGCTACTTCGGCGACTGGGAACCCAATAAGGATCTCAAGCCCTTTATGGCACCCGACCATAAGCCGCTCAAGGCACACAAGGACACCATCGTATACGGCAACGAGGCACCCGAAGTGTGGCTGACTTGGACGATGCCCAATGTGACGAGCGAGGATATGCCGGCACTGAGAATGATGGACGCCGTGCTGAGCAACGGTAAGTGCGGACTCATCGATATGAATATCATCCAGAAACAGCGTCTGCTCGGCTCGTTTGCCGCGATGGACGAGGGAAATGACTTCTCGGAGTTCTATATGGTAGGTCAGCCTAAGAGTAAGCAGAAGAAGGAAGAGGTAAAGCAGATTCTGCTGGACGAAATAGAGAAACTCAAACGCGGCGAGTTTGATGAGGAACTGCTGAAAGCTATCGTCAATAACAAGCGTCGCTACGATATGTCGAGCTTGGATGACAACAGCAGCCGCGTCTATACCTGCCTAAACAGTTTCATCTTCGGTATCCCCTACGAACAGGTGCTCTTTAGTACGGATCGTCTGGCGAAAGTGACCAAAGATGATGTGGTGAAAGTGGCCAATAAGTACTTCGGCGACAATTACGTGTGCGTCTATAAGGAGCAGGGCGAAGGCACACTGCCTCCCGCGATCGAGAAACCGACGATTACATCGATCGAGATGAATAGAGATAAGACCTCGGAGTTTGTGCAGCAACTCAGCGAGATGCACGCCGAGCCGATCGAGCCGCGATTCCTGGATATGGAGAATGATGTGCTGGTCAAGGACATGGAAGGCGGACAGGAGTTTGTCTATAAAATGAACACGCAGAACCGTTTGTTTGAACTGACCTTCACCTTCGACAAGGGTTCGGCACAGATGCCCGAACTCGGACTGCTCTCCGACTATATCGACTATCTCGGAACGGGCAACATGACGGCCGATGAGCGTCAGCGTCGGCTCTATATGCTGGCTTCGGAGATGTGGGTGTCGGTAGGCGAGAACGAGACGACCGTAGGTATCTACGGCCTGGAGGAGAATATGCAGCCTTCGCTGGAACTGTTGGAAGACTGGCTCTTGACCTCCACAGCCGATGAGAAAGCTTTCCGCGAAGTGGTCAACGACCGCATCAAAGCGCATAACGACCTCAAGAGCGACCAACGCTCCTGTTTCTCGGTACTGATGCAGAGCGGTATGTACGGTCTGGATGCCCGCAAGCAGCAGATCCTGACTCCCAAGCAGATGAAGAAACTGTCGGGTCAGCAACTGCTCGCTACCTTCCGCGCACAACTGCCCGGTATCAAGCACGTGATCTATTATGGCGCTACCGGCAGCGACAAGGCGCTGGAAATGATCCAGAAAGGCAGCCGTCTGCTGCAACTCGCCAACCGCGACCAGATGACCGAACCCAAACACATTCTGCCGCTCGAGATCAAGCAAACCGACGTGTGGGTAGCTCCCTATAAGGCCAATAACATCTACCTGGTAACCTATGCTAACTGGGGCGAAGTGTACACGCCGAAGGACGAAGCCATCATTCGCATTTTCAACGAGTACTTTGACGGTTCGATGGGAGGTATCGTCTTCCAGGAAATGCGCGAGAGCCGCGCTTTGTGCTATGCCTCGGGTGCGAACTTCTGCACTCCCGATTATCAGGGCGAACAGAACTACTTCTACACCTTCATCCTCTCGCAGAACGACAAGCTGCAGGAGTGCGTGGAGACCTTCCGTCAGATCTGCGACGATATGCCTAAGTCGGAAGCCGCCTTTGAGCAGGCTAAGACTTCGCTATTGAAGCAGATGGAGAAGAAACGCTATGTGGGCTACGGCGCCATCAGCGCGTTCCTCTACTTCCGCGACCTGGGTTGGGACCACGACTGGAACGAGGATGTCTATAAGGCCGTTCAGAAGTTGACACTCGAGGATGTGATCAACTTCCAACGCGAGCGTATCGCCAACCGCACTTACCGCTACATGGTATTGGGCGATCCCAAGCAAATCGACATGAACTACCTGAAGACGAAAGGTCAGCTGAAGCAACTCAAGATTAACGATATATTTGTCTATTAATGGATATACTGGAACGCATAGACGGTCTGGAGGCTAAGTTTCACGAAGTCAGTCTCCTGCTGACAGACCCCGCTGTTATCGCGGACCAGGCGCGCTATGTGCGTCTTAACCGCGAGTATCACGACCTGGAGCGCGTACTGGAGGCCGCCGGCCGCTACCGTAAGACTTTGCATGCCTTGGATGATGCCCGACAGGTCTTTTTCAACGAGAGTGACCCCGAACTGAAAGAGATGGCGCGCAGCGAGATAGACGAACTGGAACCCCAACTGCCGGCGCTGGAGGAGGAAGTCAAACTGATGCTCCTGCCGCAAGACCCCGAGGACGGCAAGAATGTCGTCATGGAGATACGCGGCGGTACCGGCGGCGATGAAGCAGCCCTGTTTGCAGGCGACCTCTTCCGAATGTACACCAAGTACTTCGAGCTGAAAGGATTCAAATATACGGTGTCTTCCTTCTCGGAAGGTGCTGTGGGCGGGTACAAGGAGATCATCTTCAACGTAACCGGCCAGAATGTATATGGCACTCTCAAGTACGAGAGTGGCGTGCACCGTGTGCAGCGAGTGCCCGCTACTGAGACGCAGGGGCGTGTGCATACCTCTGCCGCAACGGTTGCCGTGCTGCCCGAAGCAGATGAGTTTGAGGTGCATATCAACGAGGGTGAGATACGCTGGGACTATTTCCGCAGCGGCGGTGCCGGCGGACAGAACGTCAATAAGGTGGAGTCGGGTGTTAGACTGAGGTATAACTGGAAGAACCCCAATACCGGTGAGATACAGGAGATCCTGATAGAATGTACCGAGACACGTGACCAGCCTAAAAATAAGGAGCGCGCGCTCGCGCGCCTGCGCACGCAGATATATGATAAGGAGCACCAGAAGTATCTGGATGACATCTCTGCTCGCCGCAAGACGATGGTCTCTACCGGTGATCGCTCGGCTAAGATTCGCACCTACAACTATCCGCAGGGGCGCATTACCGACCATCGTATAGGCTATACTGTCTATAACCTGGCGGCTTTCATGGACGGTGACATCCAGGGCGTCATTGATGCCCTTACCGTAGCCGAGAATGCAGAGCGACTCAAAGAATCAGAGCTGTAAAATAATCTTAAATTTTAAATTTTAAATCTTAAATCTTCTTAGTAGTGTATCTATTTTACACCCCTGATATTGAAACGATGCAGTGCCTCTCTGAGGAAGAGAGCGGGCATTGTGTGCGCGTGTTGCGGTACGGGGTAGGGGATGAGATTCTGCTGACCGATGGGCGTGGTACCACCTACCATGCTGTCATCACCAACCCCAACCCTCGCCGCTGTGAGTTTCGTGTGGTGTCCGGCGAGGTGCAGAAACCCGGACATAACTTCCGTCTTCACATCGCCATAGCACCGACCAAGAATATAGAACGCCTCGAGTGGATGGTTGAGAAAACCACCGAGATAGGTATCGATGCCATTACTCCCTTGTTATGCCGTTTCTCGGAACGCAAACAACTCCGAACCGACCGTCTGCAGAAAATCATACTGTCTGCTGCCAAGCAGAGCTTGACGCCCTACCTGCCGGAACTGGATGAGTTGACACCCTACGCGGATTTCATCGCTTCGCATCGGCCTGACGATCATACTCAGTGTTTCATCGCCCATTGCTACGAGACGGACAAACGACTACTGCGCAACGAGATACAGCCCGGTAAGAATATCGTGGTGCTCATAGGGCCGGAAGGTGATTTTTCCGAACAGGAGGTGCAGATGGCACTCAATGCCGGTTATATACCCGTCTCGTTAGGCTCTTCGCGCCTTCGTACCGAGACAGCCGGCGTGGTGGCCTGTCATACGGCTATTCTACTGAATGAGAACGAATGAATTGGCTCATCGACATAGACCAACAACTGCTTCTGGCTATCAATGGCTGGCATGCACCGTGGGCGGATACGCTCATGTGGTATATTAGTGCCTCGTGGACGTGGATACCGCTTTACCTTGTCTTAGCCGGACTGCTGGTGTGGCGATTTGGCTGGAAGCGGGCGTTCTTGATGCTCGTGGTCATTGGCTGTGCCGTAGGGCTGTCGGATTGGTTCTCAACGCTATTGAAGCACAACATCTGCCGTTTGCGTCCGACATATGAACCCGCATTGGCGGGGATGGTGCACACGGTGCGCGGTTACACGGGAGGCATGTATGGCTTCCCCTCATCGCATGCTGCCAACACCATGAGCGTTGCCCTGATTTTTAGCCTTCTCTACCAGCATCCATCGCCTCACGATCGGCGACAGACAACAAGCAAGATCCCGTGGCTCCTGCTCCTATGGGTTGCGGCCAACTGTTGGTCGCGCATGTATCTGGGGGTTCACTACCCGGGGGATATCCTGGTGGGACTTATGGTAGGTGCGGTTCCGGCATTTCCGGCGTATAAGGTGTGTCTGTGGCTTCAGAGATGGGAATGGGTTGAGCCGTCGTGTCGGACTGCTGCGGACGCTCGTCAGGATGCGGCATCCTGTTCGTCTGAGTCTGCGGCATGCGAGGCTGCATCACCGACCGATGGTTCATGAAGCGATTAAACTGCTCTTCACTGAGTATATGCGACAACTCCTCGGTAGCCTGTTGCATGTATTGCAGGTTTTGAGCACGAGTCAAACCCTTGCGACGCAGAACGGCATATTTCAGATGCAGACGATAGAGAGTATCACGCGTCACGGTGTCGCTGATTGCCAGCTCGCGCGTCAATCGTTCGGTCTGCTTCATCGCTTCTTCCTCCGCTGTGCGAGGGGGCATATGTTCACCCTGAGGCGGCTGACACCATGCAGGCTGCGATAGCAAAACCAAAAGGGCTATGAGTATAAAATTACGCATTATTCCGTATCAATAAAAACTGCTTATTCAGCAACAAAAATCGTGCCAATGAGGCCTGAAACATACATAGCAAGACGATTGTATTACGGCAATACTTCCTCGCATGCCAAGCCCGCTGTGCGCGTGGCTCTGATTGGTATGATTATCGGCGTGCTCGTTATGGTTGTGACCATCTCGGTTGTCGTGGGCTTTAAACGCACCATTGTCAGCAAAATTACGGGCTTTGGTGCTCATATCCAGGTACTGAGCTTCGAGAGCAACAATACCTATGAGTACGAACCGATTCACGTATCTGATTCCTTGCTCACAGCCATCCGTGCCATAGAGCATGTTACGGAGGTGAATACATTTGTGACGAAACCCGGCATCGTGAAGACGGATAGTGCCTTTCATGGAGTCGTCTTCAAGGGGACGGACTATTGGGAATGGTTTGATACGAATCTGTTGCGCGGCGAGTTGCCTAAGACGGCCGAGAGCATTATGATTAGTGCTCGTCTCGGGCGTATGATGCGTCTGGATGTGGATAGCACGCTGCTCTGTTATTTCGTGGGCGATGAAGTTCGCGTTCGTAAGTTCCGCGTCAGCGGGGTCTATGAGACAGGTCTGGGCGAGTTCGACGAACGATTCATCTTGGGGGCTATTTCGGTGGTGCAGCGGCTTAATGACTGGGAAGAGGACGAAGTGTCGGGTATTGAGATTCTCATTGATGACTTCCGGTATCTGGATGAGGCGCGCGACAACGTCTATTTTGCCACCGCCAACCGCTTTGATGACGAAAGCGGTCAGGCGCTGCATACGCGGGACTTGGTGGACCAGAACTATCAGATCTTTGCCTGGCTTGATCTGCTCAATACCAATGTGTGGGTCATCCTGCTGCTGATGCTTGCCGTCAGCGGGTTTAATATCATCTCCGGACTGATTATTATGCTCTTGGATAATATCCAAATGATAGGTCTGCTGAAGTCGCTTGGAGCCGATAACCGATTCATCCGTCGTATCTTCATCACCGATGCTTGCATGTTGGTGCTGAAAGGTATGTTTTGGGGCAATGTACTTGCACTTGCGTTTTGCGCTGTGCAGTATTTCACGCATATTCTGCCTCTGGATGCCGCTACGTATTATGTTAGCAGCGTGCCTGTCGCCTTCCCCTGGGGATGGCTCCTGCTGCTTAATATCGGAATACTCGTCGTCAGTTTCCTGGTGCTGTTGGCTCCATCAGCCATTGTCACCCGCATCTCTCCCGCCCGCGTCATGCACTTTGAATAACCGAGAACCGATAACCGATAACCCAGAACCGATAACCCATGTCCTTCACTACTCCCATAACCATTCCGCGTTCGCCCTGGCCGATACGTTATCAAGACCGTATTCTGATGCTTGGCTCGTGTTTTGCGGATAACATAGCCCGAAAACTAAGTGAGTATTATTTCCGTGTTACCGTGAATCCCACGGGAACGCTTTATAATCCTGTATCTGTGGCGCGGCACGTGGATTTGCTGCGTGAGCACGAGGTGGCCATTATCACCTTTGGCACGGCTTGGGTCTATGAGGATATTCAGACCGGTCTTGTTGTGGATAACTGCCGTAAGCGTCCGGCGTCCGACTTCCTTCGTCGGCGACTGACGGTCGAGGAGATCGTTAACCTGTGGCAAGCTATTATCCATCGCTATGCGGACCGCCGTTTTATATTTACCGTGTCGCCCATCCGTCATATCAAGGACGGCCTCCACGAGAACCAACTCTCGAAAGCCATCTTGCTGCTTGCTATCGAGAAACTGATAAATAACGACGCTGCCATCTATTTCCCCTCATACGAACTACTGCAAGACGAACTGCGCGACTACCGCTTCTATGCCTCCGATATGTTGCATCCGTCTGAGACGGCTGTTGAGTATATCTTTGAGCGTTTTGCCGATACCTTTCTCTATGATACCGATACCCGGGAGTCTATGCGCAGCTTGCACCAACTCTATCTGGACCGCCGACACCGCCCGCTTCATCCCGAAAGCGAGGAGTACCAACAATTTCAGGCTCAAACCGAACTTCGTGCTCGGCAACTACGTCAACAATTCCCCTGGCTCAACTAATATTTTCCCATTTTCCATTTTCCATTTAACATGACCATTTTATACGAAGATAACCACCTCATAGCTGTCAACAAAACCTGTAACGAGATTGTACAGGGCGACAAGACGGGCGACACACCGCTTTCCGAAACAGTTAAGGCCTATATCAAGCTCAAGTACAATAAACCCGGTGAGGTATTCCTCGGCGTTACACATCGTCTGGACCGACCTACTTCCGGCGTCGTGCTCTTTGCCCGTACTTCCAAAGCCCTCGCCCGCCTCAATGAGATGTTCCGGGATAAGTCAGAATCGTCTGTTACCAATCAGCAGTCTTCTATCCGGAAAACGTATTGGGCTATAGTGCAAGGGCAACCGCGTCTGAGCGAATCGCGCCTGGAGAATTACCTTATCCGCAACGAGAAACAGAACAAATCGTATATCACCAAACCCGGTACGCGCGATGCCAAACTCGCCATCTTGACCTATAAGACACTTGCGGTAGGTGAGCGCTACTCGCTGCTGGAAGTGAATCTGTTGACCGGTCGTCATCACCAGATTCGTTGTCAATTGGCGGCTATCGGCTGTCCCATCAAGGGCGACCTTAAATACGGAGCACACCGCTCTAATCCCGACGGAGGTATCTGTCTCCATGCACGTAGTATATCCCTTATCCATCCCGTATCCCGTATTCCGCTCACCATCGAAGCCCCCGTGCCCGACGACCCGCTTTGGCAGGCACTTTGCCGAATGTGACGATATGTTGTCCAAATCTCAAATGGAGTGCGATTTATTTGCGTATTTGACAAATAATTTGTATCTTTGCAGCTGTTTTGAAAAGATTTGGACATGAGCACACCTAACAGACACCTTTTTTCGTATCTCAACAAGACCATTCCCGCTAACTGGGATCGTCCTGCTTTTACTGATTTTGGTCATCCTACAGCCTATACGTTCGGTCAGGCAGCCGAGCAAATGGCTCGTCTCAGTCTGCTATACCGGCAACTGGGCATAGGCGCAGGCGATCGTATCGCGCTGTACGGGCCTAATTCTGCCAATTGGGCAGTTGGTTTCTTCTCCATATTGGCGCACGGAGCTGTCGTGGTCAGTATCCTGCCTGATTTCACGCCCGAGGATGCTGCCAAACTTGTCAATCATAGCGAAGCAAAGTTGCTGCTTGCCTCAGAGAGTCTCATCGCCAAACTCGATTTCGCTTCCATGCCCGCTTTGGCAGCTGTCGTATCCCTCAATGATTGGTCTTTGCCTTTTGTGGCAAATGATATGCCGGAGCTGAATGCGCAGCCGTCCGTGAGCTTGACGCCTGCGGATATCTGCTACAGAGACGATAACTTTGATGATCTGGCACTCATAAACTATACTTCCGGCACAACCAGTAGCCCGAAGGGTGTGATGCTGACCTATCGTTCGCTATCCACAAACCTGACTTTCATCGTGGAAAACTTCTACACCACGCCCGATATGAAGTACGTATCCATCCTGCCGCTGGCGCATATGTTTGGTATGTCTTTCGAACTAATCTATCATTTTGCGGCAGGTGTGCCCATCTTTTTCCTCACCAAACTTGCGGCGCCCGTTGTGCTGCGAGCCTATCATGAGTGCAAACCGTATCTCATCTTCTCGGTACCAATGGTGCTGGAGAAGATATACCAAAAGAACATCCGTCATATCGTCACCAAACCCCTGATTCGCATGTGCTGGAACATACCGGGTATCGGTACATTCATCCGTCGTCGTATCCTGAAGGGACTGATGGATGCCTTTGGCGGCAATGTGAAGAAGATGATTATCGGAGGCGCGGCTCTCTCGGAAGAAGTAGAGCGCTGCCTCATGGATGTTGGATTCCCCATTATCGTGGGATATGGTCTGACGGAGTGTGGACCGCTAATCGGGTATAGCGACTGGGATGTGTTCCAACCCCGCAGTTGCGGAAAAGTAGTGGATCGTATGGAGCTCCGCATCGACTCTGCTGACCCCTATAGCGTACCGGGCGAAGTTCAGGTTCGGGGTGAAGCCGTTATGACCGGTTATTACCGTAACGAAGAGGCTACCCGGGCTACCTTTACCGATGACGGGTGGCTCCGAACCGGCGATATGGGCATTGTGGACAAGGAGGGTAATATTTTCCTCCGCGGGCGTAATAAGACTATGCTCTTGTCGTCCTCCGGGCAAAATATCTATCCCGAGGAAATTGAAGCATTGCTGAATATGGAACCCGGTGTTATGGAGTCACTCGTCGTGCAGCGTGACAACAAACTGGTGGCGCTCATCGTGCCTACCAGCAAGAAGGTGCGCAAGACGCGTATAGAGCACGCCGTTAAGCAGGTCAATAACCGCCTGCCGCAGTACAGCAAAATCATCTCCTACGAAATTCGTCCGGACGAATTTGAAAAGACGCCCAAGAAATCCATCAAGCGTTTCCTCTATTCGTAAACCAAACTCTACCTAACCTCTTTTTATTTGATGAGTGTTGATAGGTTTTAGTTTTAAATTTGAATAGAAGTGGAAACGGTGCGGTTCGATTACGTCTCGTTGCCGTCTCGTTGCCGTCTCGTTGCCGTGTTTAACCGCAGATTACCTTTATTTTAAGGATCGATTATTTTAAGGATCGATACTCTGAGGGAGTTTTACCCTCCAGTTTCTTGAAGAACTTGCAGAAGCTGCTTTCGCTGCCGAAATTCAGTGCGAAAGCGGTTTCTTTTATGGATGCTTCCGGACTGCTTAGTCGCTGTTTGGCCTCCCTAAGAATCATATTGCCTATAATCTCCTGCGGCGATTGGCCAGCAGCCTGCGAGCAGATATGATGGAGATAGGCAGGCGTGATGTGCATCTGATTAGCATACCAACTTACGCGGCGTTCTGCCAATCCGTAGGTATAGAGCATCGTGATGAATCGGGTATAGAGTTCGTTCGTACGATTATTCATCTCCTGACTGCTATTTTCTCGCGCTGTGTCGGCTTGCTGTTTGTCGCGTGTCATAGCTTGGTCTATCCAACTCATAAACTCCAACACCATAGCTTGCCCTTGCAGGAATGCCACGCGGCGTTTGAGTCGGTAGCTGCTATCAGCCTGCCATAGTGTTCCGTCCGAATAGAACTGTATGAGTCCTTCGTATGCACCTAAGAGGCGTACCTGGCGGCGACTAAGATGCAGAATAGGGTGGAGTAGTACGTAGCGTAACTTCTGCATCCAAGATGGTTCTTCCTTTATACATGCGTATAGGATATCGTCGAGCGAGTTAGCCTCCAGCGCATAGATGGTACATCGGAAATCGTCAGACTCGATGCAGTTCTCGGGGATCTGGTCTGCGGCACTCATCAGCAGGTCGAATTTACGCATATTTTTCTTCTCGCCTCGGTATTCCATCTCCATATGTCCACTTTGGCAGAGTAGCATATATGCCATTCCGACATGCTCTTTCCGGTGCTCCAATAGAGCTTCTACGCTATTGAGCGTTACTATATCCCGAAATGTCCATCGCTTCTTAATCATCGTAAGGTGTCGTAAGATAAAATTAAAAGACGAGCCCCGTAAGGCTCGTCTTCTGGTGGGCGCTGACGGATTCGAACCGCCGACCCTCTGCTTGTAGGGCAGATGCTCTAAACCAGCTGCGCTAAGCGCCCGTTTGACTTTCTCTCTCGAAAGCGGGTGCAAAATTACTGCTTTTTTTTGACATGACCAAATTTTTTTGCAAAAAAATGTATTTTTTAGTGCATTTTTTTTATTTTCCACCAAAAAAAGGCCTTTTTTTGCCAATTTTGGGTCAAAAACAGGAGTAAAAACGTGAAAACAGTAGCGAACAATGCACCGCCAAAAAGGTCATCCACCCAGTGCATGTTGAGGTAGATTCGCGAGTAGGCTCCGAGCGTAGCGAGGAGGAAAAACAGGATTTGCAGGAAAAATGGAACCCAAAGTCGTTTTTTTTCTGATTTGTTCGTAGTTTCCGCGTCCGGTAGGTATTGCTCCGCATTGCAGACGATGATGGATAAGGTCAGAAAGAGGATAAAAATGGATACCGTGTGCCCGGAAGGGAAAGAGTAGAATTCCCCCATCCTGACGCCCTCTACGAGCGGTAGGTTAACATCGGGGCAGTGTTGATGCACGTATCCCAATGGGCGTAAGGTATGGAAGAGATACTTGAGCGGCTGAACAATCAGTCCTGCCAGTGCCAAGTCCAGGACCAGAAACAGGCTCCAACCGGCCTTGTAAAATAACAGCCCGATGGCTATCAGGTATGGAAAAAGTTCTCCTATCCGGGTGTAGTAGCGCATGAAGGTGTCGAGCCACGGACGATGATAGGCGTTGAGGCCCAATTGGATGCTCATGCGGTCGCCCAAAAGTGCCGTCAGTCCCGTGACGAGCAGAAACACCAGGGTCAGCGTCAGAAAGACGTATGGCAGGCGGATATTAGCGAATCTTTTGTCCATCAAGCGTGTAGTATTGATTGTCGCGTTTGATATAGAGCACGCCGTTTATCAGTACGAGCCGCGCTTCTTGTTGTGTCGTTTCTTGCGGATAACAGACTCCGGAGGGTGCTGTAGGCTTGCGTTTCAGTAGATACAACTCCTGCATACAAGCCCGCTTGGAGGTGGCTGTACCGACAGAGAGCAGGCGCAGCGTGTTGGTGCCGGCGGGTATGGTGGTGGTGTAGCGCTGCTCGTTGCGTGTTTCCTGCGTGACGGTCTCGTTAATGGTGCGAATAAGGCTGTCGTCGGCATAGATATTCAGCTGCATGGAGGTGGCGCTGTTGTAGGGCGAGGCGCGGAACACCAGCAGCGTGGAGTCGGCGAGGTTGAGTCCGGTAAAGGAGAACTCGCCTTCGGTGGAACTCTTGCCCATGGTGATGGAAGAGGTGCCGTTGGACTGAATACCGCTGTTGGCACTGCCGCCGGGAATGGCGTTGATGAGTGCTGCGGTGATGGCGGGAAGGTTGATGATGGTGTCGTATTGATGCTCAGTGTCCGTTTCGGGAATGTATTCCGGGCAGGTAGCGACCGTTGTGGGCGTGAGTTCCGAGAGGTTAACCGTCTGACCCTGTCTGTTTCCCCAAATGTATTCGACAAGGATGGGGTAGTCGATGTAGGGATTGCGGTTGTGCTGGATGGACGAGATACGGTCGGCGCGGCAGAGTTCCTTGTCATCGACGGGGTCGGCGCGGTGCCAGTCGAGCAGGACGCGCTGAATGGAGTCGGAGAACATATGGTAGTCGGCGGTGCTAACATACTGGGGGTAGGCCGTCCAGGTGATGTTCTCATAGGCGGTCACCATATAGAAATACGCGCGCGCGAAATCGCCGCGGTACTCCGGTGCCGGTTCAAAACAGATATAACCGTAGCCGGACGAGTTGGCTTTGTCCATGCGGAAGGAACCGTTGTCGAACTTATCGCCGCGTTTGACATGTCCGGGAGGGTAGTTGTTCTTTTGACTGTTCGCCCGCTGGTCGGAGGGATTGAGGTTGTAAAGGTCCTTGTAGGCGTCGTTGACTGCTCCTCCCCACCAGGACTTGGGGAGGCAGTGCTCGATATTGAGCGAGCAACCCGATTCACCCTGCCGGTTGGGGTAGTAGCGTACGCTGTTGGAATACATATCCCACACGGTGCCGTCGGGTCGGCGGTCGGTAACAGGTAGTGCCTGCCATGTACCATAAGCCTTTAGGTCGCCCGCCATCCATTCGGGAGGGTTGCTGGAACTGTGATATTGGTTGGCACCATATTCATAGCGTATGCCGCCGCAGATGGAATCATGAAGTGCGGATTTCAGGAGCGAATCACTCAGACCGTTTATGTGGTCATAGTACCCTTGCGGGATGGGTTCTGCCATGAGGCCGAGGCTCAGACAGATACCTGCGATGAAGATGAGGTGTTTATTCATATCACTCGTGTTTACGCGTGCAGGCCAGTATGAGATTGAGTACCACGTACCATACAATGCACATAGTACCGCTAAATAATGCTATCTCTATGCGGTGTGTGAAGATGGCTTTGGTCAGGCACATACCGATGAGGATGACGCAGCCGATAAGAAAAGCGATGACGACCATCTTATCCCGGCTAAAGGACTTGAAGCTGAAAAATGGTATCTCGGCATTCATCAGGTAGCAACTTACGAGCGAAAGGCCCAGCATGCACCATGCCATCCAGTCGTACGGAATGAAGGATACCGGCAGGCAACACAGACCGCCCCAAAAGATGGCATTCGCCGGCGTCGCCAGCCCGATGAAGGAATCGTGTTGGCGTTCATCGACATTGAATTTAGCCAGTCTCAGCGCTGAAAAGGCCGCCATGATGAGGGCCAGGAAAGCCCACCAACCGAGTATAGGACGCAGGTACGAGAACAGTATCATAGCCGGCGCCAGACCGAAGGTAATATCATCCGCCAGCGAATCTAACTGCACACCAATAGGGCTCGGGGCTTTCAGCAGGCGCGAACTGAGACCGTCAAAGAAATCGAAGAACGCGCCGAGCAAGATAAAGAAGAATGCCCATACAAAAGCACCCTCTATGGCCATAAAGACGGCGATGCTACCGGATATAAGATTGCAACTCGTAATGGAGTCGGGTATTATACGTTTGTAGTTCATATATGATTGATAGTTTTATCTATTTACCTTACACTTTTCAGCTTTCTCCTTTATTCCCGTAATTGGGATCAATGGTGCGATAGACGGCCAATGTCACGCCGACGGTGGTTACCGAGCAGATGATGGCTATCCAGAAGAATAGCTCGTATCCCACCTGCAGCTCAATAGAACCGGCCACTAAACCCGGCAGAATCATGCTTAATGCCATAAAGGCAGTACAGATTGCATAGTGCGAGGTTTTGTATTCGCCCTGCGAAACATACATCATATAGAGCATATAGGCTGTAAATCCGAAGCCGTAGCCGAATTGCTCCACGGATATCGCGCTGCCGATAAGCCATAAGTCTTGAGGCTGAGCTGCGCTAAGATATACATATGCCAGATTGGGGACCGTAAGTGCCAAGGCCATGGGCCATAGAGAGCGTTTCAAACCTTTGCGGGCTATGTACAATCCACCTAAAATACCGCCGGCCAACAGGCATAGTACGCCTATCGTGCCGTATAGCAGTCCCACCATTTCGGTGCTCAAGGCCAATCCGCCGCCAAAGATTTGTCCACCACGTTCCGTTATCTCGCGGCTATCCACCAGGAAGGGCAGACTGAGTTTTACCAGCAAGCCTTCCGGCAAACGGTATAGCAGCATAAAGATGACGCCCAGCCATACGCCTTTCTTGGTGAAGAAAGTGCGGAATGCTTCCGCAATACCTATTCCGTTGGCTTGGGTACGAGGCTGATCGCTCGATGGGCGAGGCAGCATGAAGAGGTGGTATAGGGTGATGAGGAACAGAACCACTGCCAACACGCCGAGGGTCACCTGCCATGATAGAGGAATATTATCCGTGGTCTTTTCAATCAGTCCGGCAATGTATACCAGCACACCCTGGCCAAATACCATTGCAATGCGGTAGAAGGTAGAGCGAATTCCTACGTAGCGGGCCTGGCTCTGCTCATCGTGCGCTAACATATAGAAGCCGTCTGCTGCGATGTCGTGCGTCGCTGACGCAAAAGCCGACAGGATAAACAGCAAGAGGGTCAGATAGAAGATGCTGACGGGTGTCTCTTTGGTGGCTATCATTGCCGCATCGGGATGGGGAAGGGTCAATGCCAGCAGGGCACACAGAATCGTTAGTACGATTTGCATGGTGACAATCCACCACCGTTTGGTCTTGAATACGTCCACCAGCGGGCTCCAAAGCCCCTTTAGGAACCACGGGAAATACAATAGTGTGGTGAAAAACGCTAATTGGTCATTGGGAACACCCATCTTGGCGAACATCAAAACGCTGATGTTGTTCACCATAAAATACGGAATACCTTCCGCAAAATATAGGGTAGGCACCCAGAACATCGGATTATTGCAGCCGTGTACTGAGTGCCTGTTATTCGATTCAGTCATATCGGTTTATTGAAAACGAGCGCGATTATCTGTTACTTCGGCGTTTTCTTCCAGCAGGTTCATCACCTGATACATCAGACTGTACGAGGTGTACATATTAAGTTGGCTGATCTCCTGTTCGGCGTTGAATTCACCTTCCAGACGGGTCTTCTGGCCCGGACGAACGACATATACACCTTGGTTACCCTTGATCGGAGCAGACAGCTCGTTGGCATTCAGCGCAAGAGCGGCACCTACTACGGCGGGTTCTGTCATGTTGCCGAAGCGATTGGATGACAATGTAATGTTGTCTGCGTGCTGTACACCGGTATTGGCAGCCTTTGCTGCTTCCTCAATGGTGGTAGCTTTGGCCAGTTCCTTGCTGATGAGCGCAGCTTTCTTTTCGTTACGAACCATCTGGGTCAGTTCGCCCTGTACATCGCTCATGGGACGGAAGTCGCCGTCCTTGACATCGGTCAGCAGGGCTACTACGAACTGGTCGCCGCATTCATAGACATCGCTTACTTGACCTTCCTTGGCCTCAAATGCCCAGCGTACAATGGGGCGGCTGTTCTTGAGTTGGCCGACCTTGTCGCTGTTCTCGCTGAGGTTATAGGCGGGGTAGATAGTCATGTGAGCCTCTTGGGCTGCTGCGCGGAATTTATCCTCCGTACCATTATTGACAATAAACTGCTTAGCATTGTTGTAGATCATGGAGTAGGTCTTCGACGACGGGGTCACCTTACGCTCCAGGATAGCCACTTTGGCCTTGGGGGTAGCTTTGGCGATGTCGAGAATCTCAAAGGTCTGCTCGCCCAGTCCCATAGCTACGGTAAAGCGATCACCGCGTTTGCCGGCAAAGGCTTTCTCAGCCACTTGTCTGTTCTGAGTACGCAGAACATCCTCGCTGAACCAACCCAGTTCGCGATCTTCCTGTCCCTCTTCGGGAGCAATAATCTTGAGCTCAACAGAGTCGGGTACATTGTAGCCGCACTCCATCAGGCGAGCCATACGGAAGGTCTGATCCTCGGGGGTATAGATCAGCTCGGTCACATCACCGGCTTTGGCATTCTTGCCGAAGGCGAACTCGCGGAACATCTCAGGAATGCTCTCTTCGCTATAGTTACGGCCATCGTACATAAGGTCGCTGTTGGTGTTTACGACCAGGGCGATATCCTCGGTGGTCGTGAACTCGTCGCGCAGTTTAATCATCAGATCATAGGTCTGCAGACTATCTTGCTCTGAGGGAACAACGGGATACGTGATGTATTCAATAGAGCGGTTGGGGGTCTGCTTGTAGAGCGGTTTGCGGCTCTCATAGAGTTTCTTGAGGTCGTTGTTCGAAACGGTTACCAGCGAGTCGGCAATGGTGTGGAAGGGTTGTACCACGAAGTCAGCCGATACGCTATTCTGACGTGCCTCAAAGGCGTACTTGGCATCCAGCTTGTTGGCGGTTACCAGGTTCTGCATCAGGCCGCTGAATTTCTCCTGCATATGAGTCAGGCGTACGGCATTCTCCCAGTACATCCAGTAGGTCTTGGCTTGCTGGAGGTTGGCGTTTTGTGCATCGTCTTCCTGCTCAATGGAGTTGAGGAAACGAAGCAGGTTATCGCGGTTGAATTGACCGTTCTCGTCGTAGAAAGCACGACGTTGAGCAATGAGTTGGTGGGGATGTTGTCCGATGCAGAGCTCGCTCAACTCATCGGCGGTCACGTCCATACCGATACGCTCGGCTTCGGCGCGAAGCGTCCAGTCCATCAGCATCATTTGCCATACTTGGTTACGAATCTGTGCACTCAGGTCCTCGTCTAAATCAGTACGGCCGGACTCAATCTTGTACACTTCAGTCAGTTGATCCTTGGCAGCCTCATATTCGGTATAATGTACCTTATGTCCTTCGATTTCGCCTACGTATTCGCGGCTACGATTGAAGAAACTGCTACCCGAATTGAGAAAGTCACCAAGGATAAATGCCAGCATAGCCAGACCCACAATTACAATCAGGGCTATACCGTGGTTACGAATTTTTTGTAAAGTTGCCATAAATTTTATTTAATATTATTTATTTTCAATTATCAATTATCAACTATATATTATATATAAGGTGTCCTTATTTGAACTCCGAGATCAGGATGTTTCTGATGCACCATCTGGGCGCGCTGGTTGTAGTGCTCTTATAGACGAATGCGATGTACGCTTCGTCGGCGCCTGCAAGTGCACTTAGGTCCACATCGCCGCTGGATACATAGGTCGGTTTGCTACCGCCGCTATAGGTCGGAATGGCTACGGGCGTCCAGTTCTCACCATCACGGCTGATCTCAATGGTCAACTCGGTTGATGCATCTGTTGCCTGTTGGTGGTAGTGGCTGAAGGTGAGTTTCGGCGCGATAGCTTCACTCAGATCCAGCGCGGGTGATATCAGGCGGCTGGTAGCCTGTATCTTGTCTGCACCATTCACGGCATATGCCTGCATGCAGGGATAGTCACCGCTCTTAGCTGTCCAGATGTCAATGGAGTAGTCAGCGTCATCTACGATGGTGAAATCGCCTTGTCCGTTGGCGAAGTCCTCCCTGAAATAGTCGTATTGGCGTGGTGCCGCACGCAGTACCATCATATCGCCGTTCTTAATCTCGGTAGTGGTGTTATAGACGGTGATTTCACCTTCCACGGCGATGAAGTCGCCCTTAACCACCTCGCCGTTTACATTGCAGAGGTATGCCTCAAAGCTGCCATTCTCATCGTTGGGGTTATCCGACATCCAGACGGTCTGCTGCTTACCGCTCTTGGCGCTGGGTTTGACGGCATAGCCTACGACCACAGCGTGGCCCCCGGCTTGCGCAACAGCTTGGGCGCAGGTGATGCAACCGGTGGTGTCAATGACTATCTCGGGTGAGAAATCCTGGTAGGCCTTGGGATTGTTCGATGCATACATATAGGCTTCGCCCTTGCCCGGGGTCTCGATAGTGCCGTTGTAGTTGGTAATCTTGCCATACACCACTACATAGTCGCCCACGACGATTTGCTCCAGTGACGTGAACGGTTTGCCATCTATACCATATACCTGGTAGGCCTCAAAATCACGACCGCTGTTCTTACCATCGTAGATATAGAATGTGGCATTACCGTAACCGGACATACCATCGGCGTGCTTGGAACCGAATTTCTTAACGAAACCCTTGATGTAGTAGTTATTCTTCGTCGTACCGTTCGGACCAATGGAATCACCAATGGCAATCGCTTCGGCTACGGTAATCGCTTCGGCGGGAATGTTCATGCCTGCGGTGTCCGGTGGTGTAACAACCTCGATGACCGTATCCTCAGTGGGATAGGCGGGGAAGTCAAACGAATCCTTGCAACCTGCCAGTATGCCGGCCAGTACGGATAAGATTAGCAGTCCTTTTTTCATATTTTCGGCGTTTTTTAATGCTTTCGACACAAATTAGCGTGCAAAGGTACAAAAAATCTCGCATACGCGCAAACTTTTTATAAAAAAAACAATTTTTTTTGCAAAATATTTTGTCAATTCAAAAAAAAGTAGTATTTTTGCACGATTTTTCCAAAGTATGGGTAAATCACACGAACGTTTTTTTAATTTTAGGAGGACAAAACTATAGGAACAATTCCCCAAAGGCCCATGCGTGGGCGTGTAGAAAAACAGCTGCCGAACAGAATCAACGATGCGATTCGTGGTGTCAGCGAAGTTCGTCTTGTAGGCGACAATGTGGAGCAAGGCATTTACTCCCTCAAGGAGGCAATGCGCATAGCCGATGAACAAAATCTGGATTTGGTGGAAATCAGTCCGAATGCCGAGCCCCCTGTGTGCAGGGTTCTTGACTATCAGAAGTTCCTCTATCAGAAGAAACGGAAGGAGAAAGAGCAGAAGCAGAACTCCAAGAAGATAGAAATCAAGGAGATTCGCTTCGGACCTCAAACTGATGAACACGACTATAGCTTCAAGCTCAAGCATGCGGAGGAATTCCTGCGCGATGGCAATAAGGTGAAGTCATATGTGTTCTTCCGCGGTCGCTCGATCCTGTTCAAGGAGCAGGGTGAGTTGCTCTTGGCGCGCTTCTGCAACGACCTGGCTGAGGTCGGTAAGCCCGAAGCACTGCCCAAACTGGAGGGCAAGCGTATGATTGTCATCATCGCCCCGAAGAAATAGTCGATACTTGCAACATGGTCCGCAGGCCACCTAAGGCTGCCTGGGACCTAAAATAATAACAATTAAATACTAACAAAATGCCAAAGGTAAAAACTAATTCCGGTGCTAAAAAAAGATTTACTCTTACCGGAACCGGTAAAATTAAGCGTAAACACGCTTACAAAAGTCACATTTTGACGAAGAAGACCAAGAAGCAGAAACGTAATCTGACTCACGTTGCTATGGTCGATCAATCCAACATGCGTAGCCTGCGCGAAATGCTCCTGCTCCGCTAAGTATTAACCACCAAAAATTTACAGAACTATGCCAAGATCAGTAAATCACGTAGCTTCGCGCGCTCGTCGCAAGAAGATCATGAGCCTCACGAGAGGTAACTTTGGTGGCCGTGCTAATGTATGGACTGTCGCCAAAAACACATGGGAGAAAGGTCTCCAGTACGCTTATCGCGATCGTAAGAACAAAAAACGTACTTTCCGCGCTTTGTGGATCCAACGTATCAACGCTGCTGCACGCCTCGAAGGCCTCAGCTACAGCCAGTTGATGGGTCTGATGAAGAAAGCCGGTATCGTCATCAACCGTAAAGTCCTGGCTGACCTCGCAATGAATCAGCCGCAAGCCTTCAAAGCTATTGTAGAACAAGCCAAGAATGCCTAAATGGATGAGTGACTGAACCAAAAATAAGGTGTCCTGCCCTTTCAGTGAGCGAGACACCTTATTTTAATTTTAATTGCCTTTGTGACAAAATGTCAGCTTAATCGACAAAAACTAAACATTTTATAACCATCAAGCATGAAAAAGTTCTTCTTACTTTCGCTTGGACTCCTCTGTACCATGTGGCTCATGGCGCAGACTGTCCGCGTGTCCGGAACGGTGCTGGATCCCCAGAACATGGAGCCGCTGGTAGGCGTGAGTGTTCTGGAACAAGGCACTACCAATGGTATCGTCACCGACTTGGACGGTAACTTTGTTATCGAAGTGCAACCCGGTGCCGAACTGCAGTTGTCCTACGTCGGCTATGCTACGCAGACCCTTAAGGTCAAGAAAGCCGGCGACCTCGGTACTATTGAGTTGCAAAGTGAGGCCATTACGCTCGATGACGTCACGATCACGGCCTCAATGGCTGTGCAACGCAAAACTCCTGTGGCTGCCAGTCAGGTAAGCGCCCTCGAGATTGAGGAGCGTATCGGTAACCAGGAGTTCGTCGAGGTACTCAAGGCCACCCCGGGTGTGCATGCCAATAAGCAAGGTGGCGGCTGGGGCGACTCTGAGATATTTATGCGCGGATTCTCGTCTGAGAACGTCGGCGTGATGATCAACGGTGCCCCGATGAATGACATGGAGTGGGGTGGAACGTATTGGTCGAACTGGCAGGGCCTCTCTGATGTGACGACCATCATGCAGACCCAGCGTGGTATGGGTGCTACCAAGGTCAGCTCGCCCTCCGTCGGCGGTACGATCAATATCGTAACCAAAGGTATTGATGCCAAGCAAGGCGGATTCATGAGTTACGCGCTTGGTAACGACGGTTTCAACAAACTCGCTTTCTCTGTATCGACCGGTTTGATGAAGAACGGCTGGGCTATTACCGTACTGGGTAGCCGCACGTGGGGTGACGGCTATGTGCAGGGTACGGAGTTTACGGGGTATACCTATTTTGCCAATATCTCCAAGCGTATCAATGAGCGCCACCAACTCTCACTAACCGGTTTCGGTGCACCGCAGCAGCACTTTCAGCGTGCTGCCAATTACGGCGCTTTGACCCTGGCGGAGTACGACAAGGTGAAGCAGTATATGACCGACGGTATGCACTGGACACGCTATAACCCCACCTATGGCGTGGACCACAATGGCAAGCACAAATCGTCTAACTACAACGTCTATCACAAGCCGCAGATATCACTCAACCACGTATGGCAGATTGACTACAAGTCTTCGCTCTCGACCAGTCTGTACGCCTCGTTCGGACGCGGCTATGGCTACTCGGGTGAGGCAGGTCTGAACTCCGGCTACAGCTATTCCGACTGGAATGGTGCCAGCTATGGTACACTCAATATGAACTTCCGCAAACCCGACGGCACTTTCGACTACGGTAAGATTGAGGATATCAACGCAGCCAGCCAGTATGGTTCTGCCCTTATCATGACGGAGTCGCGCAACTACCACAACTGGGTGGGACTCGTCTCAACCTATACCGACAAGTTCCTGGAGTGCGTCGATTTCTACGGAGGTGTTGACGTGCGTTACTTCAACGCCACGCATACCAATGTCATCGTGGACCTCTACGGCGGTGACTACTACCTCGACCCCGATCGTACCAACGTGAAGGTGGAGAATAACAAGAACGCTGCCAACCCCGACTGGGTCTATAAGAAATTAGGTATTGGCGACGTATGCTACCGCGACTATGATGCTTATATCGTGCAGGAAGGCCTCTTCGCGCAAGCCGAGTACAACAAGGGTGACTGGTCGGTGTTCCTCAATGGTGCAATCAACCTGAACCACTACTGGCGTATCGACCACCTCTATTACGACGAGGAACACGCCAAATCAGACCGCCTGACCTTCTTCGGCGGTAATATCAAGGGTGGTTTCAACTATAACATCAACCGCACCAACAACATCTTCGTCAACGTGGGTTATATATCCCGTGCTCCGAAATTTAACTATGGTGCATTCCTCTCGCAGACCACCAGCAATGCCGTCAACCGCGATGCCCGCAACGAGAAAATCGCTTCGGCAGAACTGGGCTACAGCTTCCATAACGAGTATGTCAACCTTACCATCAATGGTTACTTCACTGAGTGGATGGACAAGACCATGACCAAGTCCGGTAATCTGGATAACCAGCAGGAGTACTTCATGAACATGACCGGTGTGAATGCACGCCACTTTGGTGGTGAGATTGAACTAAAGTCACGTCCAACGAAGTGGTTGGAAATCAACGCGATGTTCTCTATCGGTTCTTGGAAATGGGATAGTGATAGCGTCAAGGGTCTCGCCTTTGATGCCCACGGACAGGCGCTCCGGCCGGATGGTACTGTCACGACCATCGGGGCTGAAGACCAGGCGTACGCCATTATTAATATGAAAGGTATCAACGTGGGCGGTTCGGCGCAGACAACGGCGAACTTAGGCGTGACATTCAAGCCTTTCAAGGGCTTCCGCATCGGGGCTGAATATACGCTCTACGACCGCAACTACGCCTACTACTCCTTCTCCGGAAGCAACCTCTCCATCGGCAAGACCATGAATATCGTTGCGCCCTGGAAAATCCCGACCTATGGTACTATGGACTTCCGCTGCAGTTATCGTTTCCAAATCGGCAAACTGGATGCCACCCTTTCGGCTAACGTCAATAACTTGCTTGGCACCTATCATATCGAGAAAGCCTACAACCCCACGACAGCTTCGGCCTCGACCGATGCGGAGGTGGACGTGAGCAAGGTGTATATGTTCTTCTCCCAGGGTCGTACCTGGAGTGCACGTCTTAAGTTGAACTTCTAAATCATGCCTCAATTTATGAAAAAGACTCTATTATTCCTCTCTGTGCTCTGCCTCTCGTTAGTTTCCTGCGAGAATTACTTTGTGGAGAAACAGCTCGACCACACCACAGTCATTACCGATGTACGGGCATTCGAATACGTGCTGGAGGCAGGTGACTATGCCACTATCGCCAAGAATGCTGCGAATATCGAACTGGCGCTGGCGCAGAACGATGACTCCGTGACGTACCGTGCCTTGCAACAGGTTGCTAAAGAAAAGGCCTTCAGCGAACTGGCTCCTGCCGATATGTTCGTGCCTACATTCATTGCCGGCAAGTTCCCCCAGCTATCCGAGGGATCGTCGTGCTACATTACCTATACGCAGAACGAAGGCAAACCCGCCTATCTTGTTGATTTTCAGAATGCCGTGAGCTATACCATGACGGCCGATGACTATAAGACCGTATGGGATGCCCGTGGCGCCGAATACCTCACCCCTGCCTCTATGGCGCTGTTGCCGGCTTTCATGGAGGCGCGATTCGCTACCCTCGAAGAAGGACGTGTTGTGGTGCTGACCTACAACTATAGCGACGAAGAACCCACTACGCTCATACCCGACCTGCCCTATGTTTGTACCGTTGCGGAACTCCTGCAGGCGCATGAGATCGGCGTGGAGCATCAGGTTAGCGGTATCGTTGGCACCATCAAATCGAATATCTACGGCCGTTTCTACCTCGTCGATGGAGCAGATTCCATCTATGTGTATGGCCTTAGTGACGAAGATGGACAGAAAGTCTGGAAAAATAAGAATATCCAACTCGGTGACTCCATCACGCTCCGCGGTAAATATACCGAGACCGATGAGGCGGAACCTCGTATCGTAGATGGTGTCTATATCAGCCACTCCACACCTTCGCCGGCTCCGCGCCGTGTCGTAGCCCGCCGTTCTGCCCTCCCGCGCAGCGTGACCGTTGTGATGCAGCATACTGCAGACGGCTGGCAGCCATATGCCAACGAAGCTGTTACGCGGACCGTCGGACTGCCCGTTGAGGTCTATGACGAGGTGGGTGCAAGCACCATCGCAGACCCCGAAAAGACCATTGATATCTACCTCCGTTCCGCCTTCCCCTATGCCAATGCTGACGACCAATTTATCGTCGCCTACCGCGGCAAGTCGGGCACTACGGCGGATGTGTTCGTCTACGACGGCGTGGCTTACACGATGAATACCGGCTTTGTAGAGGAGGTTATGTCCTTCCTCTTGAAGAAGAACTGGGAAGCCGACATCTCAACCTATTACAGCGAACCATTCATCGGCCATGGTCAAGGTGACTTTGTTATTCAGAATATCGCCCTTGACGGACTCAACTACGTATGGCTCTATAGTGCCCTCTATGGTATGAAGGCTTCTGCCTATGCATCCAACACCAACCATGCTACCGAGGCTTGGCTCATCTCGCCCGCTATCCGGCTCAAGAAAGCCATACAGCCTGCACTCATCTTCGACCAGACACAGAAATATGCGGCCGACTTCGCTACCGAGTGTACTGTTTGGGTATCTACGGACTATGCCGGTGATGTCACTACTTGCAACTGGACACAACTGCCCTGGCTCCTCAAGGAAGACGGTACGCCCAATGTGCCCGATGGTGGTAGCTGGACCTTTATCTCCTCCGGCGAGATGCCGCTGACCGACTATATCGACCAGACCATCTATATCGCCTTCAAGTACACCAGCTCTGCTTCCGCTTCCGCTACTTGGGAGATTCAGAACTTCCTCGTGCACGAGATTCCGACCGAAGAATAAATACAATAAATAACCAAATCCAAAACAATCAAAATCAAAAAAAGTATGAAGAAAATTCTTACTGTATGTGCAGCTCTCTTGGCTGCCTTCTCGCTTAATGCGACAGTTACGAACATGACCTGTGCTGAAGCAGCCTCCGCCGCTATGCTTCTGGATAACAAAACCCCCGGTACCGACACAGTGGCCGTTACGGGGTACGTAACATCGACCGACGGTAACATCAGCCATGGTCAGCAAGTCTTCTGGATGGACGACCAGAAAGGCTCTACCCAGACCTTCGAAGGCTATTGGTGCAATCTGCCTCAGGAAGAGGTGGAGGCTTCGCGTCCCTTGAACGTAGGTGACAAAATCACCATTACCGGTTTCCTGATGCACTACAACGATACACCCGAGATGAAGAATGGCGATGTGACTATCATTGAGCGCGCCATCGTCGTCATTGACACCATCCCCGCTACCGTTTGCGAGGCTATCGAAGAGTGCGAAGCTCTGGATTCGGGTGACAACACCGGCGACATCTTCCAAGTAACCGGTATCGTCAGCTCGCTGGGCCAGCAGAACGACACCTATCACACCCAGTCCTTCTATATGGACTGCGAGGATAACGAAAAGACCCTGCAGGCTTATAATATCACCATGATTGGCGACTATGCCAACGTAGGTGACACCGTATTCTGCCAAGGTCGTCTTAAGAAATTCAATGAGACCCTCGAAATCGTGGGTGACGCTTGGGTTATCGGCAAGGCTGAGGTCTATATCCCCGACACCATTGAGGTGGACGTAACTACGGCTGTCGAGTACGGTTTTGGTCTGGGTAAAGGCCACTACTCGCAGGATATCTTTGTTGTAACGGGTTATGTGGACAGCATCGTAACGCCTTATGACACGACCTACAAAAACATCTCCTTCTTCATGTGCGACGACCTGGCTAACCCCACCTATCAGTTCGAGGCTTATCGTGCTATCGTGGACGAACGTATCCCCGTCGTAGGTGACAAAGTTGCCATCATGGGTCAGATCAAGCACTACTGGAACGCTACCGACTCTGTTAGCATTATCGAGATTGAGAAATGCGGTATCGAGTTCGTTACCGAGACACTCGTTTCTTATTACATCAAACACCCCTGGGGTACCGGTGCCGATGCAGACTGGACATGGAAGCCGCTGACATATACGCCTGAGGAAGATGGTGTGTGGTATATCATCGATTTATGGGGCGGAGTAGGCTGCAATATTGCCGACAATGCCGAAGGCGAGAACGCATCTTGGTTTGCTGCCGCTGATATCGTCTTCCTTCCTGATAATAAAGAACCGGCTAAGGGTACCGTAGCGCAGTTCGTTTATTATCCTGCTGATCATATGCTTGTAGAGATGCAGAACACCTTGGTAGTAGCATACGAGCAGACTGCGCTTGAGGATGTTACCGTCGAGGGTGAGACCGCAGTTAAGCGCCTCATCAACGGCAAACTCTTCATCATCCGTGACGGTGTGACCTACGACGCACAGGGTGCTGTTGTCAAATAACCATCCTTGTCAACCAACCGATGAGGGTGTGCCAATTCGTTTTGGCACGCCCTCATTTTTTGTCGCTGGGTTCAACGCGTAGGCTCCTGTAGAGACGGCATTCTTTGCCGTCTCTCATTGTATATATAGTCCTGCCACCTTCCTGTCACCCCCTTTGAAAGCTGAAGCGATTAAGCCACACAGAGAAATGTCCGGTGGACATTTCGAGGAGTAAGTGTGGTGCGCGAGTTTCGGCAGTCCCTCACTGCCGAAACATAGAAGGCCTTAGCCGGGGGGATTCCCTTCATTCCCTTGCCGTCTCTACAGGTAGCCATCGGTGCGGTGTTGAAATATACTTTCTTCTTTTGGTGGGATTAAATGGACGATTTTCAGAGTTTTTTTGTGTATTTCCACAATTTTACGCTGCAAAATCACTGCTTTTTTTTAAATCCGCAAGAGTATTGAGCATTTTTGTGCAATTTTATTGCGTATTTTCGTGATAATGTGTTGCGTATTTTTGCGGTATTCCATTCGGCGTTTTC
>OCTX014529841.1_pt1 | contig 37034 bp, 30 predicted proteins | sample 1539691 | NCBI WGS metagenome assembly OCTX01 (sample SAMN02144231, study PRJEB22623) | gut metagenome | biome: sheep rumen | host: Ovis aries | place: New Zealand
CTTCGACTATCAGGCATACAAAAAATCCAATGTTTCTTATACGAATAATAATGGGGAAACCATTACCTATAATGACAACAAGGATTGGGCTTATGAGCCTGATGGTATTTACGATGATCGCATTATTAAGATTGTCCCAGGTACAGCAACAGTAGAGCCCGAGTACACCATCCGCGTGATTGGTGAGGACCTCACATTCGGCGAGGATCTTGATACTGACTTCGACTTCAATGACGTTGTATTCGACGTAGCTACAAATCTGCCTAAGACTTGGATCAAGATTAAGGCCGCTGGTGGTACTCTGCCTTTGATTATCGGTGTTGAGAATCCTGATAATGCTCAGAGCTACGATGAATATGAGATTCACCACCTCCTTGGTTATAATAACACAAGCGTTATGATCAATACAAATGCTGATCTCCAGGGACTGAATAGTGGCACTGCTGGAGATAAAGAAATCGAGCTTCCTAAAGCTTACGCCAATGCTAAAGACATCCCAGTATACGTGAAGAAGGATGGTGCTTGGGTTGAGCTGAAAGCAGTAATGGGTGAGCCCGCATCTAAGCTTGGTGTTGATACCAACTTCCGTTGGTGTAACGAACGCTCCAGTCTGAAAGGCGATTACCCACTTTTCGTACAATGGGTAACAACTGCTGGCGCTGAAAGAGTTAAGTGGTATTAATTTTACATCAAATACTTAAAATAACTAAATTAAGGGAAGGGGCTTCTGCGCGAGCAGGGGCCTCTTTTTTTACATTTCATATTGCTGAAGAGGTGTTAGGATAACGTGGGCATATTCTTTTAGACACAGAATCGCACATTTTTACTTGAAATGCTTGTTATATTAAACAATTTTATTTATCTTTGCACCCAATAATATACAATTATGAGCAAGAACACATTCGGCAAGATGATGCCAAGGGCATTGAGTGAGAACCTGAAGCTCATGGGTGAACAGATCATGTTGGCTCGCAAACGCCGGCACCTTTCCATGCAGGACATAGCAGACAGGGCGACGGTGACACGACTGACCGTCTCAAAAGTAGAACATGGCGACCCGACAGTTTCCATGGGGATTTATGCAAGGGTTCTCTATGCACTCAATCTGGAAAACGATATCACTCTGCTCGCTGCCGATGACGCTCTTGGCCGCCAGCTACAGGACGCAGAATTACTGAGAAAATGAAAAGGATAACGGTTTACGCAGATTTTGATTTCCTTGCCACTCCTCAAGAGATAGGGACATTAGGCTACGAACATGTTCGTGGCAAAGACTCGAACCATCAGGATTTCCAAAGACCGTGACCTGTTGCTCTCTGAACGCTTCGACAGGACAGCAGAGGGTCGTCGCATCCATTTTGCTTCAGCGATGTCGTTGCTTGGTCTTGACGACGGAGCCGGCAGCAGCACTGGCAACGGTTATCTCGACATCGTGGATTTCATCCTCCGAGGTTGCACCGACGTGAGGCAAAATCTCCAGGAGCTCTATCGCAGAGTGGCCTTCAACGTCATGTTCGGCAATACCGACGACCACTTCCGCAACCACGGTTTCCTGCTCACTCCGAAAGGTTGGACCCTTTCACCGGCATACGACATCAATCCGGGAACAAAGACACACCAATGTCTGCTTATCGACTCATACACAGAATTGTCGGACACGGGTGTTCTACTCTCCGCTAGTGAGAGCTACATGATTGAAAGACATGAAGCGACAGAGATAATAGATGAGGTTCGTACAGCCATCAAAAACTGGCGCAAGACAGCCACAGAACTTCAATTGCCCCTCAAACTATTTGAACCGTATTCCATACGCTGGGACGAGCTATAACCAGAAATTAGGCCCTTTGCGCGAGCAGGGGCCTCTTTTTTTGGCACAAACCTAACACTTAATTAGGTAAGGTGTTGGTTTTCAGGATAGTAGGGTTGCTGCAAACGTTCACAAACCTAACACTATACCTAACAAAAACCTAACACCATACCTAACACACCTCACCTTATGCCGCCTTCAGAGGAACCACCTTGTAGAAATACACATTATGGCGATCCGAAAACTCATAGCCCAAAGCCAGCATCGCACGACCTACGACCACCTTGTTGCCATGACTGATCTCCACAGAAGGATACTCCTTCTGAATATGAGTCAGCAACATCGTCGGATTCATCGACTTCGAGGCCTCACCCTCCAAAGGCCGGCGGAAGCACACCTCTATCATCTCGGCAAGATCCTTCTTCTGCATGTATTCCTGATTCAGTTCCTGAATACGCTTCACCTCATCGTTGCCGAAAAAGTAGGGCGTATGAGCCACCTCCAGTTCATGTACCACCTGAGCATACAACTGCTTGTAATCGATCTCGCCCGTGTTGTCGATGAACTGCCCCTTGGGAATCGTGATACAGATGTAGCGACGACTACCAGTGGGATCCGTCAGCGGATGAGGATTGTTCGTCGTCGCCACAAACGAAGCGTAGCGTGGGCGATCATCCTGCGAAGCGCCGTAGATGGGGCGCGAGTTTACCTTGTTCTTCGAGAGCGTCTGCTTCAGGGCCGCATGCTGGCTTGGACGAATCGCATCGAGCTCATCGAGGTTCACCAGCAGATTGTTCGTCAGCGCCATCTCCTTGTCAAACTTATTCGACAGGTTCAGATGGTCCAGATAATACTGGCGCAACTCAGGCGGCAGCAGGCGATGATAGAAGGTGGTCTTACCGCAGCCCTGGGCTCCAATCAGCGTAGGCACGCACTCATTGCCGTGCAGGCTGTCCATCTGCCGCCAATGAGCCACAGCCGAGCGCAGCCAGGTGGCCAGGAATCCCTGCTGCTCAGAGGTAATGCCAGGAATACGGCTGAAGAGCTTGGCGATGTGGTTCTGTCCATCCCATGCGGGCAGATGGTCCAGATAGTCGCCGATAGGATCATAGGCTGGAATATCCTCAGAGTTCACAAACTCCTGGATTTCCGTCTTCGGACTGCCCTTCTTGCAGATCTGCTCCTTCTTTGCCCTGCGGATCATACTGTTGAGCGCTTCCTGAGTGAGGGGGCGCCAGCTGACATGATCGTCAGCAGAGGATACTGCCGGATCGCTGTTCGCGGCTCCAGCAGGTAGTACTGCAAACTCCACTTTTCCATTCAACAGGTTGCGACGGAAGCGGTAGTTTTCACTAAGAAACTGCTCGATGGCGAGCGTAGTTTCAAGAGAGGCGTCTAACTCCTCTCCATTGATTAAATTGTTAATGTCCATATAATTTTTAATTAAACTTTAAGACTTATGATTGCATTATCTAGTCATTAGTACGATGCGCGCTTCTCATAGCGTGTTTTCGTGGTGCAAAGATAATAAAAATATTTGCGATTTCCAAATTTTATTGGCGATAAATGCACAAAAAAAGCACATTGTTAAAATATTCTTGCAGGGTTCGGATTCGGGTTAGTTTTGAGGTTAGGTTTGGTGTTAGGTATGTGTTAGGTATAGTGTTAGGTTTCCTAAGCCGGGGAATCGTCCGAAACGCCAGTATATAAAGGCTTTTTGGCGATGAGAGGTTAGGTTTCGGCAGGATATGCCATGTTTTTCTCAATTTTTACTCGCATTACGGTTGAAGGATGCTCGCATTACGGTTGAAGGATGCTCATGTTACGGTTGAATGGCAGTTACATTACGAGAAACTACCAGTTTGATGCCTACAAACTGGTAGTTTGTTACCGACAAACTATTGGTTTCTTATCGACAAATGAGCCGTTTTAAGACACGTAACGTAAACGATTTCACATTTTTACGCAAAAAAAGCGTTAAAATGTTGCAGTATTCAGATAAAAGCACTATCTTTGCACAGATTTAGAAACAGCTATTAATTAAAAGCAAGGATTAGAATATGAAGAAGTATTTGATGAAAGGATTTGCCGCCATCGTTTTCTGCGGCGCAATCGCCAGCTGCTCCCACGACATGGATAGTGGATCAGACGCAGTACAGACCTCCGTAGTAGAGAAATACGAGAAGGCATTCGTTACCCGTTTCGGTGAGCCTGCCTCCACCCAGACCTGGGGCTTCGGCGCATCGGCTAAGGCTGGTTCCCGTGGAGCTTATCCCAATGCTAACATGTGGGCTATAGACTATGTAATACCCGATCCTCTGACTAATGATCAGAAAGAATTGGTGCGTCAGTATTTCCAGCAAGTTGATAATCCCGATTACGATGATCCCAAGTGGACTAATTATTTTGTACAGCAAGTTTATAAAGGAGGAACAAAGTGTAAAAACAAAGGTGACAACAACAGCTTAACAACAGAAGTATATCAGAGTGCAAATAATGGCTGGGTAACAGGTTCAAACCACATGGATCACTTAGAGTCTGTGGCTGAGGACGGCACCCACGATCACATCTTCAATTTCAACAACGGTGATTGCAGCTGGAACGAAAATGTTCAGGACAACAATACTGCTGTGAACGATGCTAAACAGCATAAGGACCAGATTCAGCTGATGGTGAATTCATCAACATATTCATTTGGCTATTTTAACAGCGATGGTTCTCTCGGACACACTGATTATACAGGTCTTGTTGGATGGAAAACTATTCGTGACTGGGCAATTAAGAAAGGCATCTATGACGAAGAAAAAGATATTCTTAATGACGGTTGGAACCGTTCATACATGGGTTTCGATTTCGAGCAGGTGATTGGCGACGATGTTTATGACAAAATCAATCAGGTTTGGGAAAATAATCAATTGAAGAGTTACGATATACATTATGCTAAGTATAGCGAGGCTCCGGAATCACCTCAATACATCTGGGATGGAACGAATGTAATTCCCATAGCTAATCAGGAAGATATTACTGAAGACTTCACAGGTCATTGGAACAACAGCGAAAGTCACTCTTTCGATAATGGTGTTTTAGTTTACAACTCAGCAAGTTGGGGAGGATTATCAGCCTGGTTAGGTGGCCAGGACCTTTCTCAATACAGCTCATTGGTTGTAGAATTTGATCAGCAACTATCCACAACAGCTGCGCAAATTGTAGTTGAACGTGACGGAGCTGACAATTTAACAAAATGGATTGACCAGTGGTCTTTTTCAGGAGAACTCGTATTTGATGGCAATACTGATTTAACAAAAGTAAAACAAATTGCTATTCAGACTCAAAACGCTGCAACAATTAGAATTAAAAAGATTTATCTGAAGGCCAAAGAAGGTTACATGATCTATAATGATAAACCTGTTCCTTATTTGTCTTCTGACCAGAATACTTATTGCGGCGACTTCAAGGAATATACTAGCGATGATGACGTTAAGATCCGGAAACAGTATAATGGAAGTGAGGTCGTTTGTCTGAGATGGGATAAACTTGTGTCAGAGAGATTATCAAAAGACTATCTCCCTGTTGCAGGAAGCAATTTGAAAAAATGGGTAAAAGTTGAAGGAGGCGCTGACGGCTACTATAGCGACTGGATTGTGACACTCACAAAGGCTAAGAAACCAGGAGATAATGTGGAAGATGACGATGACGAGATTGTTGTGTTGGCAGAGGACTTGACCATCGATGACGTAAGGCCCGACTTCGACTTTAACGACGTGGTGTTTAAAGTTACACGTTATACAAGCGGTGAAAAGAACGGTCAGGTATGGGTAACCCTCCTCGCTGCTGGCGGTACGCTGCATCTGACTGTCGACGGTCATGAGGTGCACGAGGAGTTTGCCAAGACCAATCCAGACAAGGTAATTGTCACTACTACAATGATCAATACCGCCGAGAATGCCCACACAGCCTACAAGACAGCAAGTTTCCAGGTAACCAATCCTAGTGGCTCTAATATTCAGGAGATTGCTAATAACATTCCTGTAGTTGTGACGAAATTCGGTGAGCAGATTCCATTGGTTGCACCTACTGGTGGTGTTCCATCTAAGATTGCCGTGAAGACTGACTTCTTGACAGATCCGAACATGGGTTGGTGCGACGAGCGTCAGGATATCGACGAAAAGTATAACGTGAAGGGTACTGCACTGTTCAAGGGCTACGTAAGAGGTGAGCTTGACGACAACTGGTACACCTTAATTAAGACTAAAGGCAATCAATAAGACTTTTCATTAAAGTACTTAAATACTAATCCACGGGGGGCGTCTGCGCGAGCAGATGCCCTTTTTTCTATGCAAAGCTATATAACAATATCGACAGTAATTGCTGAATGTTTTTCTGAGAAGAGCCAAAACAATACTGGACAATGAAAAGTAAGACCTATTTGAAGATGAAATGCCGCAAAATCGTTTGCTGTAATATACGAAATTTATTAATTTTAGGTTACTGCAATAAACTTTTTTGCGATAAATTTGGTTGTTCCATTAAGTTTTTGTATTTTTGCACTGAATAATCTTTGGATTGCCCATTATTTAGTATCATCATACCTCACAGAGACATACTGCTTGGAACTCATTTGGGTTTATGCTATCTCCTCATTATATGTGGAAATTATTAGGTTGCTTGTCGATAGATGTTAAAAATAGCATTGGAACACACTTTTGTGGTCCACAGATTTGTGTACCTGAAAATATTTGTGTATCTTTGCCCACATAAATAGATTCTGCATATCAGTCCTTTTGCGCGAGCAGATGCCTTTTTTATGCTTTTTCTTTGGTTGTGTGCAAAGTTTATCGTACCTTTGTCCCCTGTTATGGTATTGAATTACATTTGGATTGCATTTTTCATCATCGCATTCGTGATTGCGCTGGTGAAATTGGTGTTTCTGGGAGACTTCGAGGTGTTCCCGGCTATGATGGATTCTACGTTCTCGTCGTCGAAGACGGCCTTTGAGATATCTCTGGGTCTGACGGGTGTGTTGTCGCTCTGGCTCGGTATCATGAAGATCGGCGAGAAGGGCGGTATCGTCAACGTGCTGGCACGACTGCTGAGCCCTGTCTTCGTGAAGCTGTTCCCTGATATCCCCAAAGGGCACCCTGTGACGGGTTCCATCTTCATGAACATCGCCGCCAACATGCTGGGCTTGGACAATGCCGCTACGCCTCTGGGTCTGAAGGCGATGGAACAGCTGCAGGAGCTGAACACGAAGAAGGATACGGCCTCGAACCCGATGATCATGTTCCTGGTGCTGAACACCAGCGGACTGACGCTGATACCTATTTCTATAATGGTGTATCGCGCCCAGCTCGGAGCAGCACAGCCTACGGATATCTTCATCCCCATCCTGTTGGCCACCTTCTTCTCGACACTGGCGGGTGTCATCATCACAAGCCTCTACCAGAAGATCAACCTGCTGAACCGCACGATGCTGCTGACGCTCGGAGGTGCTGCGCTGCTCGTAGCGGCCATCATCTGGGGCTTCGGACAACTCGACTCCGTGCTGATGAACAAGGTGAGCACCTCTGCGGCCAACATCCTGCTGATGACAATCATCGTCGCCTTTATACTGGCTGGCGTCAGGAAGAAGGTCAACGTTTACGACGCCTTTATCGAGGGAGCGAAAGACGGTTTTTCGACGGCTGTGCGCATCATCCCCTATCTCGTCGCCATCCTCGTCGGAATCGGTGTCTTCCGTGCTTCCGGCGCGATGGACATGCTCATTGGCGGCATCGAGTGGACGGTGGCAGCCGTTGGCGGTGATACCGACTTCGTTGGTGCCCTGCCTACGGCTCTGATGAAGCCCCTTTCAGGCAGCGGTGCACGGGGCATGATGGTGGATGCGATGACAACCTACGGTGCCGACTCGTTTATCGGCCGTCTGAGCTGTATCTTCCAGGGCTCGACGGATACCACGTTCTACATCCTGGCCGTCTATTTCGGCAGTGTTGGCATCGTGAAGACGCGCCACGCTGTGACCTGCGGTCTTCTCGCCGATCTCGCCGGCATCATCGCTGCAATCGCAATCGCGTACTTATTCTTCGGGTAGACTATGGCAAATCTGAAATCACTCTTCAAAGATACGGCAATTTACGGGCTATCGAGCATCGTAGGCAGGTTTCTGAACTATCTGATGGTGCCGCTTTACACCTATACGCTCAAGAGCTGCGCCGACTATGGCATCTACAATGATATCTATGCGCAGACCGCCTTGCTGATGGTGCTGCTGACATTCGGCATGGAGACCACCTTCTTCCGCTTTATGAATAAGGAAGAGGGCGACAAGATGCGGATATACAGCACAGCCCTGATCATGGTGGGCAGCGTCTGCCTAACGTTCGCGGCATTGGTGCTGCTGTTTATCGACCCCATTGCCACAGCGCTCGACTATCCCAACCATAAATGGTATGTGGGTATGATGTTCGTCACGGTGGCGCAAGATGCGTTCCAGACCATTCCCTTTGCCTATCTGCGCTATAAGCATCAGCCATTTAAGTTTGCCGGACTGAAGCTGCTGTTCATCTTCATGAGTGTAAGCCTGAATGTCGTGGCCTATTGGCTCATGCCGAAGATCGATCCGCAATGGGAAATCCACATCGGCTATGCCTTTGCCATCAATCTGACTTGTACGACCATCATTTCACTCTGTCTCATCAGCGAACTGATTGGGTTCAGATGGCAGTTCGACAAGCAGAAATGCCAGGAGATGCTGCGTTATTCGTGGCCGCTGCTGGTGTTGGGTATCGCAGGCATCCTGAATCAGGTGGCAGGACAGATCCTGCTGCCACGTGTACTGGATGCTGAAGACGGCCGAAACCAGCTGGGCATCTATGGCGCCTGCATCAAGATTGCGATGATCATGGCACTCATCACCCAGGCTTTCCGCTTTGCTTACGAGCCTATCGTATTCGGCTCTGCGAAAGACAAGAACAGCAAGGAGCTGTATGCCAAGTCGATGAAGTTCTTCATCATCTTCACCCTGCTGGCATTCCTCTGTGTGATGGGGTATATCGACATCTTCAAATACCTCGTCGGAGAGAAATTCCGAGAGGGACTGGGCATCATACCCATCGTGATGATGGCCGAGATATTCATGGGCATCTATTTCAACCTGTCGTTCTGGTATAAGCTCATCGACAAGACCATCTATGGTGCCTGGTTCTCGCTGGCGGGCTGTGCGGTGCTCTTTGCCGTGAACATCATCTTTATCCCTAAGATAGGCTATTGGGCCTGTGCCTGGGGCGGACTCGCCGGCTATGGTACAGCCATGATACTGAGCTATTTCGTAGGCCAGAAGAAGAATCCTATCCCCTATCCCATCAAGAGCATCGCGATTTACTTCATCGCTGCAATGGCCTTATTCGGCATGATGAAATGGTTCGAGAGAAATACGGACTGGCCAACATGGGTTTTGCTCCTCATTAATACATGCCTCATCTGTGGCTTTATATTCAGGATCATCAAGACCGACATGCCGCTCAGTTCCCTGCCGGTTATCGGAAAGAAATTCAAGAAATAACTAGATATGAAAAAACTGATTTTAACGTTATTCGCTATTTGCGCCCTGATGACAGCTAAGGCTGACGAGGGTATGTGGACACTTTACAACCTGCCCAATGCCGTCTACGAGACGATGAAGCAGGAGAACTACGAACTGCCTTACGGAGCCCTGTATCAGGGCGAGGATGCCATCAAGAACTGCGTGGTGAACTTCGGCGGCTATTGCTCGGGTGTGGTGGTATCGCCCGACGGACTGGTGTTTACCAATCACCACTGCGGCTTCGAGGCCATCCGCTCGCACTCTACCGTCGAGCACGACTATATGCTGAACGGATTCGTGGCCAACTCATTCGAGGAGGAACTGCCTAACGAGAAGCTCTTCGTGAGTTTCATGGTAGAGCAGAAAGACGTCACCGCCTATATGGACTCGCTCGGCATCAACCGGATAGCAGAGGACAAGCGCCGCCAATTCGTCGATTCCATCGAGAACGTGATGCTTAAGGAGATCGAGGCCAAGGACTCTACCCTCCGCGTGGAGCTTAAGCCCTTCTACGAGGGTAACCAGTATTTCCTGACCACCTATCGTGACTATAACGACGTACGCCTGGTGTTCGCCCTGCCCAAATCAATGGGTAAGTTTGGCGGTGAGACAGACAACTGGATGTGGCCTCGCCAGACCTGCGACTTCTCTGTGTTCCGTATCTATGTAGACCCCAAGACGGGCGGTCCTGCCAAGTATTCGAAGGATAACGTGCCGATGAAACCGAAGAGATGGGCACCAGTCTCGCTGCAGGGCTATGTGCCGGGATCGTTCTCAATGACCATCGGTTATCCCGGCAGCACAAGCCGATATCTCTCCAGCTATGGCATCAAGGAGCGTCGCGATGCAGAGAACGAGCCCCGCTACAAGACCCGTGAGGTGAAGCAGAACATCATGATCCGCCACATGAGGGCTGACGAGGCTGTCCGTATCAAGTACGACTCAAAGTATGCCCAGAGCTCGAACTACTGGAAAAACTCCATCGGCATGAACAAATGTATCGACAGTATCGGCCTGATTCAGCAGAAGGCAGCCTACGAGGCAAAGATCCGCCAATGGCAGGACTCTACGGGATACCTGGTTGGCAAGCTTGACTTCGACAAGCTGGAGCGATTCTATGCCAAGCAGTTTAATGCCGTGAAGGCGTTCACTTACTTCTCCGAAACCTTCGGCAGTCGCAGTGCCGATGAATTGACCAGACGTGCCTATCGTTCACATAATGGTTCCATCGTCAAAGGTGACAAGGACAAGCCCAAGAAGCAGTACATCGAGTTCAAGGACAACAGCGACGAGTGGGACGAGGCTACCGATAAGGAGATTATGGCTGCTGCCATGAAGTTCTATCGTGAGCAGGTAGAAGAGAAGTATCTGCCCGACTTCTATCAGGTGGTGGACCGCGACTTTGGCGGGGATTATCAGAAGTATATCAACTATCTCTTCAAGAAGTCGAAGCTGATGAAGAACGGCAAGAAGATCTATATCAACAAGAAGAGCTTCATGAAGGATCCTGGTGTCGCCTATGGCTTCAGTCTCAACAATACCTTGCAAATGCTCGCTGAGGAGGCGTCCGCAGTTTACGATTCCGTCGCTATCCAGGAGCGCTATCTCTGTGCCGCCAAACTGAGGATGGAGGAAGACATGCCTAACTACAGCGACGCGAACTTCACCATGCGACTGAGCTATGGTCAGGTGGGTGAGTATCTGCTGGCAGGACAGCCTTCCGGCTACTATACCGAAGCCAGCAGCATCGTAGAGAAGATGGTGAAGGGCGAGAATGGTGTCATCGACTATGAGGCCGAGCCTATCATGAAGGAACTGCTCTCAAAGAAGGACTTCGGCAAGTATACTGACAAGACGACTGGTAAGTTGCACCTCTGCTTCCTCTCGAACAATGATATCACGGGTGGTAACTCTGGTTCTCCGATGTTCAACGGCAAGGGTGAGCTCATCGGTCTGGCCTTCGACGGCAACTGGGATTCCCTGTCGTCAGACATCTTCTTCGACAAGCAGCTGGCCCGCTGTATCGGTGTGGATATCCGCTATGTGCTCTACATGATGGAGAGCTGGGGCAAAGCTGATCGCCTGATCAAAGAAATCGGAGCTAAGTAAAGGCTAAATGGTTCCTATCAGACGGCTGATTTCTTCAATGGAATCAGCCGTTTTGATATATTGCCGCCAGTCGCCACGAATCATCCCCTTTGCCTTTAGGTCGTCGAGCAGGGCAATGAGCGCGTCCCAGAAACCTTTCATATTGTAAAGGATGACTGGTTTTTGATGATACCCTATCGTGGCAGAAGCAGCCACCGTAAACACCTCGTCGAGGGTGCCGATGCCACCAGGCAGGGCGATGAACACGTCGCTCTGGTCCATCATCAGTTGTTTACGGTCTGTGAGGTTATCACAGGGAATCTCGATTTCCACATAGTCGCTGATACGACCCGATTTCTCGACGATGGTGGGAATGACACCGATTGTACGTCCGCCGTTCTCCTTGGCGGCTTTAGCCACACACTCCATCAGTCCTTGGTTCACACCGCCATAGACTATCGTATGACCATTCTCAGCAGCCCATTTCCCCAGCGCTTCCGTCATCGTGAAGAACTCAGGATCTATCTGCTGATTTGCCGAACAAAATATACATATCTTCATAACTGCTGCAAAGATACGAATTTTTTTTGTATCTTTGCACCCAAGATGAAGAGTTTTGAAGAATTAGGTGTAAGCGAAGATATTCGTAAAGCCATTGAAGAGTTGGGATTTGTGCAGCCGATGCCTGTACAAGAGGCAGTGATTCCGTATCTGTTAGGCAACGAGAACGATGTGATTGCCCTGGCCCAGACGGGAACGGGTAAGACGGCTGCCTTCGGTATCCCCTTGTTGGAACGGATTGACACTTCCCGTCGTGAGCCTCAGGCATTGGTACTCTCACCAACCCGTGAGCTCTGTCTGCAGATAACTGACGACCTGCGCGACTTTGCCAAATATATGGATGGCATACACGTAGAGGCCGTCTATGGCGGTGCTGCCATTGAACCTCAGATGAGAGCCCTGAAGAAGGGCGTTGAGATTATTGTGGCTACGCCTGGTCGATTGGTGGATCTGATGCATCGTGGTTTTGCACACTTAGAGAACGTATCGAACATTGTACTAGACGAGGCCGACGAGATGTTGAATATGGGTTTCTCGGATAGTATCAACGAGATATTCGAGTCGCTCCCAGCAGATCATCACACACTGATGTTCTCTGCCACGATGAGTAAGGAAGTGGAGCGTGTGGCCAAGAAATACCTGAACAACTATCAGGAGATTGTGGTGGGCAGCCGTAATGAGGGTGCAGAGAACGTGAACCACATCTATTATCTGGTGAACGCCAAGGACAAGTATCTCGCCCTGAAACGCATCGTAGACTACTATCCGCGCATCTTCGCCATTATCTTCTGTCGCACGAAGATCGAGACGCAGGAGATTGCCGACAAACTCATCAAGGACGGTTATAATGCCGAATCGCTGCACGGCGACCTGAGTCAGCAGCAGCGCGACCTGACGATGCAGAAGTTCCGTAACCACCTGACGCAGTTGCTGGTGGCTACAGATGTGGCGGCACGCGGACTGGATGTGGATGATCTGACGCATGTCATCAACTTCGGACTGCCTGATGATATCGAGAACTATACCCATCGCTCGGGCCGTACTGGTCGTGCCGGCAAGAAGGGTACGTCGATCTCCATCGTGCATAGTCGCGAGAAGTTCAAGATTCGCAATATCGAGAAAGAGATTGGCAAGGAGTTTGTGAAGGCCGAGATTCCTTCGGCTGAGGAAATCTGTAAGAAGCAGCTCTATAAGGTGATGGATCAGATTGTGAAGACCGATGTCGACGACGAGGAGATTGCTCCCTTCATGCAAGATATCAACCGTTACTTTGAGTATATCGACAAGGATGAACTCATCAAGAAGATCGTGTCGTTAGAGTTCGGTAAGTTCCTGGCCTACTATGCCGAAGCGCCTGAGATTGAGGCTGTCGTACCTGACAAGAAGGAGAAGAAACCCCAAAGCGACAAGCAGAAACTGCAGAATAAGGCACAGAAAGGCTATCGCCGCCTGTTTATCAACCTTGGTAAGCGCGACGGTTTCTATCCTGGCGAACTGATGCAGACGCTGAATCGCTTTGTTGGAGGACGTCAGGAGGTGGGACATATCGACCTGCTGGATACCATCTCCTATTTTGAGGTGCCCGAGAAGGATGCCAAGAAGGTGATGATTCAGCTGACAGGAATCCGTTACAAAGGTCGTCAGGTGCGTTGCAATGATGCGGATAAGCAAGCGGTGAGCGATGTCTACATCAGCTCACCAGAGCGTCCGCATCATCGACCGAAGGTCAACGATGCGGATGAAGGTGGGAAGCCATCTGAAGGCAAATCAGCAAAGTCAGCATCCAAGCCCAAACACCAGAAAAAGGACGACTGGCGCAGATTGATGGAAAGAGCCCAACGTGGTTTCAAAGGCGAAGAACCTGATTTCTCAGAAGAAGGCTGGGCAATGCGCAAGCCCCGCAAAAAGAAGAAATAAAGAAAAAGCCCCGCGAATTGCGAGGCTTTTTCTTTATTTCAGCAGGCTATCAGCCAACTGCGTCAGCTGGGCCTCATCGGCAGCCTTCATGCGAGAGCGGATGGTGACCATCGGCTCTACAATCTCGCAGTCCTTCAGCCCCTCTATCATCGAGCGCATCACCTTTCCAGCCGTTGGCATCCAACTGCCATTCTCGACGATACCGAAGCGACGCTTCTGATAGTTCTTGATCTGCAGGTGATAGAGGAAGTCGTGCATAACCGGGAACACGCCAGCGTCATAGCTCGATGCAGCCACCACGACGGTAGGATAGCGGAAAGCGTCCTCGATGACCTCAGCCATATCGTCGCGACTCAGATCGCTCACCACCACCTTCTTGGCGCCCTTCTCACGGAGTATCTCGCCCAGACGCTCGGCAGCGGCAGCCGTTCCGCCGTGAATGCTGGCATAGGCGATGAGTATGCCCTCACTCTCGGGCTCATACTTGCTCCAAATATCATAGAGTCTCACAGCTTCAGCCAGTGCCTCGCCCTTCAGCACAGGACCATGCAGCGGACAGATGGTCTGAACATCGATCGCAGCCATCTTTTTCACCACACTCTGCACCTGCGTACCATACTTGCCGCAGATATTGAAATAGTAACGGCGAGCCTCGCAAGCCCAGTCGTCTGTCTCGTTCACCAACGCACCAAACTTTCCGAATCCATCAGCCGAGAACAGCACCTTATCCAAGCTGTCGTAACTCATAATGACCTCCGGCCAATGCACCATCGGTGCTGAGATGAATTGCAGCGTGTGCTGGCCCAGCTTGAGCGTATCACCCTCTTTGACCGTGATGACACGACCCTCGAAGTTGAGACCTTCGAAGAAGTTAGGGAGCATTTTCACAGCCTGGGCACTGCAAACAAGCTGCAGATGAGGGTAAGTCTCGAGCATCTCAGCGATGAGCGCAGCGTGGTCGGGCTCCATGTGGTGAGCCACCAGATAATCCGGTTGGCGACCATTGAGTGCGGCCTTCAGGTTTGCCTTCCACGCTTCGCCCTTACGACGATCGGCAGTATCCATTACCGCAATCTTCTCATCGTCAATGAGATAGGAATTATAACTCATGCCTTCAGGCACTACATACTGACTCTCAAACAAATCGATGTCAAGATCATCAACACCGATGTACTTAATCGTATCACTTATCATATTCATAGTTTTTACTTTCTCTTTGATTGCTCTACACTTGATCAGCCCAAGAACTCGCGCCTCTTCTGATCAGCAAACTCCATGTCGATGCTGTTGTGAATGCTCTTGCACACATTGGCAGAAAACTGCTGGGCTTGCTCGACAATCTGATCCCATTGCTGTTCACTGAGTCCTGCCTCCAACATCTCACGGGTAATACCATATTTTATCAGGCCATAGACAAAACCCGCATTGAAGTTATCACCGGCACCAATGGTACTGACGATTTCCGTCTGCAAAACAGGATACTGCTTACCAAGACCACCAACAGAACGGATTTCCACCGGCTTGGCTCCCTGGGTATAGACAAAATTCTTGCAATAGAAAGAAATCTCAGTACGATAGACCGAATCGGCATCTTGCTTTTTGAACATCACCTCGAAGTCTTCCTTGCTGCCTCGCACAATATCGGCAAACTCAAGGTTCTCAAGGATATTGGGGCGCACCTTCATCACCTCGTTCAGATGAGAAGAGCGGAAGTTCACGTCGTAATAGAGTATCGCCCCACGCTGATGCGCATATTCCAGAAAACTGTACACTTGAGGACGAATCACCGGATTCACCGCATAGAAAGAGCCATACATCACGATATCGTCAGACTGGATTTCAGGAAGTACAAGATCGATCTTGTCGTGAGGATGATCCTTATAGAAGATGTATTCGGCATCATTCTGTTCATTCAGGAAGGCTAACGAGATGGGCGACTTAGACTCGGGATAGACGCAAATGTTGCTGGCATCGACATGATTGTCTTCCAGGAATTTAATGATTGTCTTACCCACCCGGTCGTTGCCTGTCTCACTGATAAAGGCTGTGTTCAACCCAACTCGACCCAAAGAGATGAGACCATTGAACATCGAACCACCCGGCACAGCCCCAATAGGTGTGTCGTTCTTGAAAATGATGTCGAGAATCGTCTCGCCAATACCAATTACTTTTCGCATAATCATTTAGTTATCGGTGCAAAGTTACTCAAAATCATTCAATTTATCACGAAAACTCCAAAAATAATTGTAACTTTGCAGCAGAAATGACAAAATATAACACATATACCTTCGAAAACGGTCTCCGCATCATTCATCTGCCCTCCGTCTCACAAGTGGTCTACTGCGGTTATGAGATAGCTGCAGGCACCCGTGACGAAAGGCTTGGGGAAGAGGAAGGGCTGGCGCATTTCTGTGAGCACATGACCTTCAAGGGCACTGAGCGTCGCAACGCCCTGCAGATTATCAACGCCATAGAAGGACTGGGCGGTGAACTCAATGCATTCACCAATAAGGAAGACACCGTCTACTACGCAGCTATCACCAAGGATCATTTCCTACAGGCTGTCGATGTGCTGACCGACATTGTCTTCCACAGTCAGTATCCCCAGCATGAGATCGAGAAAGAGGTTGAGGTTATCTGCGATGAAATCGAGAGTTATAACGACTCCCCAGCAGAACTCATCTACGACGAGTTTGAGAATATCCTCTTCGCCGGGCACCCGCTCGGACACAATATCCTAGGCAAAGCAGACCAGTTAAGACGCTATACAACGGAAGATGCCCTGCGCTTCACCCAACGGAACTACCGGCCTGAGAAGATGGCCTTCTTCGTCTACGGCGACATCGACTTCAGCAGACTGACAAAGCGGCTGAACAGTATCTGTCCTTCAGGAAAGGATGAAGCAAAGAATCAGGGAGACTGGTCCATGACTGCTCATTCAGAGCAAATCCCACAACCTGTCCCCCTGATTCCCCAGTCTGGCGGACAGATTTTCACCCATTCCATCGGCTCTCATCAGGCTCATGTGATGATCGGCACACGTGCCTATTGCTACAACGACCCAAGGCGAATGGCACTCTATCTGCTTAATAACATATTAGGTGGTCCTGGTATGAACGCCCGTCTGAACCTCTCGCTGCGCGAACGTCATGGATTGGTCTATACGGTGGAGAGTTCCATGGTCAGCTATGGTGATACCGGTGCCTGGAGCGTGTATTTCGGATGTGACCATCACGATATACGGAAATGCTGCCATCTGGTTCGGAAAGAATTGGACCGTATCATGAAGAAGCCCCTCAGCAACAGCCAGCTCACCATTGCCAAGCGGCAGTTGAAAGGACAACTCGCCATCGCCTGTGACAACAGAGAACAGTTTGCCCTTGACTTCGGCAGAAGCTATCTCCATCATGGTCATGAACGCGATCTCGACAAACTGATGCAACGCATCGATGCCGTGACAGCAGAGGACATACAAAAAGTAGCAAACGAATTGTTTGCCACAGACAACCTCACCACGCTGATCTTTGAATAGGAGCCGTCACACTGCCTTACTCAGATAGGCACGGACAACCTTGCGGGCTGTGCCCAGACGGTATTCTACAGACTTATAGCCCTCGCCCAACTGGCGAGAGATCTCGCTGACCTTCATGCCGTCATAGATATGCATCCGATAAACCTCGCGGCAATTCTCCGGCACTCGGGCCAGTCCACGCTCCATCCGCTCCATAATCTCATGGGCAGAAAATACCGATTCCATCGATGTCCCCTCACTACAAGTACCCTTGATATAGTGCTCATATTGTTCATAGACAGCGTGGCAGCGATAGTAGTCATTAATCAAGTTGCGAAGGATGGTATAGACTAATGCCGGCAAGGTGACTTCCGACAATAGCTTGTCAGTCGTCAATAACTTAAGGAAGACATCCTGAATGATGTCCTCGGCTAAATCGTTACCGCAGAGACGGCTGCTGGCGTATGCCAGCAGCTCTCCACGATGAGCAATATAATAGTTGGTTATAAGTTGATGCTTATTCATTCACAACCTGTTGGATGGTTCCGTCCTCATTGTAGAACAGACGCTGCACCTTCAACGAGCGCAGATGAGTGACACCATTTGAGGGCACGCAGTCATGATAGAACAGGAACCACTCGCCCTTGAACTCTACGATGCTGTGATGGGTTGTCCAGCCTACAACAGGATCGAGGATCACGCCCTGATAGGTGAACGGTCCGTAAGGATTGTCGCCGATGGCATAGCAGAGGAAATGACTGTCGCCAGTAGAATAGCTGAAATAGTACTTGCCATTATACTTATGCATCCACGAAGCCTCGAAGAAGCGATGGGGATCGCCGGCCTTCAGGGGTTCGCCGTTCTTATCAACTACCAGTACGCTGTGAGGAGCCTCAGCAAACTGCTTGACGTCATCACTCAGACGAACCACGAAGCTAGACAGGGCGGGTACATCAGCAGGAGCAAAGAGCTGGGTCTTCTTGTCAGCAGCAGGACCGAGGTCGACGCCACCTTCCTTCACCAGTTTCTCAGGAGCCTGATACCACTGTAACTGTCCACCCCAGAGACCGCCGAAATAGCAGTAGATCTGTCCGTCGTCATCCTTGAAGACGCTGGGGTCGATACTCATGGAACCACGGATAGGCTGGTCTTCGGGTACGAATGGACCCTCAGGTGTATCGCTGACAGCCACACCAAGGTGGAATACACCATTATAATCCTTAGCCGAGAAGATGAGGTAATACTTGCCGTCTTTCTCCACGACATCATTGTCCCACATCTGCTTCTCAGCCCACTTCACCTGCTCCACATCAAGAATCTTGCCATGATCGGTGACCTCACCATTCACCACATCATCCATGGAAATCACATGGTAATCCTTCATCTGGAAGTGACCGCCGTCGTCATCGAAAGCAGCACCAGCCTCCCAGTCATGAGAAGGATAGACATAAAGGCGTCCGTTAAACACATTGGCAGAAGGATCTGCATAATAATCACTCGGGAATAAGTAACGAGGTAGTTTTGCCATAATTTAATTTATAATTTAGTAAGTTCATTCTGCATTTCACGGGCGTTTCTGCGACGTGCAGCAAGTTCCGCCTGCATATGCTCATTATACTCTTTAGTAATCGGATAGAAGTGTAAGGCCAGGACACCCACAGCAAACAGGAATGCCGGTACAATACTCGACACAAGGCGGATACCCTCCATCGCACTCTCATTCTGGACAGACACATTGCCGGAGACATAGCCAAACATGGAAATGAGAATACCAGCAACGGCACCGCCAAGACCCAAACCGACCTTCAGGGCAAGGAGAATGCCAGAGAAGCAGAAGCCCGTGGCACGACGGTGGTTCTCATATTCTATATGATCGGCCACATCGGCAATGATTGCCCAAAGCAACGGAACCGTCGGTGCATAGGCCAGAGAGCGCAGGATAGTCAGGACAAATATCAGACTCACATCCGTCGGTGAGGGGATATAGAACATGGCGGTAAAGAATGCCGTCAACGACAGACAGATCATAAAGACCTTCTTCTTGCCATACTTGTTCGCCAGATAACGCGACAGGCAAATGACGCCTAGAAACTGAACGATGGCACCCGACATATTGAAGGCAGAGAAACCAATGGAATAGGCTTCATCCTGATCAACATCCATACCAAAGGCCCTAAGGAAATGGCAGAGCGACTGCTCGTCGACATTATACTGGAAATAGAAGTTGATAGCTGAACCCCACATGGCCAACGTTATAAAAAGTACGAATGTCAGCAATGCTATAGAGTTCCACGACACATCAGATACCGTATCCTTTATGTCGGCCTTGATATTCTTCCGCTGGTTCACTGGGGGCTGGATGCGCTCCCTCGACACCACAAAAGTGATTATAAAGAATACAAAAGCAACGACAGCAAACAGGCCGATGGTACATAACCAGCCATGTTGCTGATTACCTTTGCCAAAATGATCTACCAACGGCAGCGTAAGACCCTGCACCACAAACTGGGCAATGGTGACCACGATGAAACGGATGGTTGTGATGCTCGTACGCTCCCGGATGTCGCTGGTCATCACACCGCCTAAAGAGATATAAGGTATATTATTAAAGGAATAGATGGTCATCAGGAGAATATAAGAGATGGTTGCATAGGTAGCCACCATACCCTTTTCCTCTATTCCCGGATTATAATAAGCCAGAACATAAAACACACAGAAGGGCACGGCAGTCCACAACACCCAGGGACGGAACTTTCCCCAACGTGTGCTTGTGCGATCAGCCAGAAGACCGACAGTAGGATCGACAATAATTTCAGCGAAACTGGCAATCATCAATATGCTTCCTGCCACAGCCCCATCCAGACCGAAAACGTCTGTATAGAACTTCAACTGAAACATCATCATCATCTGGAATACGAGATTAGCGCCGGCGTCTCCCAAAGAGTAGCCTAACTTCTCGCCTAATGATACCTTCTGTGAAGTATAACTTTTCATCTCAAAACCATTACCATAATTCCTGCATCCATGCAGTAATATTTATCTGTTTGCAAAGGTAGTAAATAATTAATCATTCAACATTACAATATGTTACAGATGTTTTTTCAAATGTTTCATTAACCAAGAAAAATACAATTTCGGGCGATTTCAACGGAGATTTTTCGTATATTTGCAACATCAAAACAACATTTATGAAAAAAATTCTGCTCTTAGCTGTCACACTACTGACCGTCTCTCTTGTAGACGCAGAGATCAGCCTGCCACAGTTGTTCCAGTCAGGGATGGTACTCCAGCGCGGAAAGCTGATCCCGATTTGGGGAAAGGCAGCACCAGGAGAACTGGTCACGGTCCGCTTTAACAAGAAACAATATGCCACGACTGCCGACGCTCATGGCAGTTGGCGTATCAACCTGCCAAAGATGAAGGCTGGCGGTCCCTATACGCTGACGGTTGGCAACCATGTGCTTACCAATATCCTTGTCGGCGACGTGTGGCTGCTCTCAGGCCAATCCAACATCGATGTAACCATCGAACGTGTCTATCCTCAATATCCACAGGAGATCGATTCCTACGAGAACAACGACGTCCGTCTGTTCCGTGTGCAGAACGAGACCGACGTTCACGGGGTAAGAGACGACATCAAACCTACGTCCATCAACTGGAAGCCCCTGAACAAAGAGAATGCCTGGCTCTTCTCGGCAGTAGGCTATTTCCTTGGCAAGCGGATGCAGGAAAAGACAAACGTGCCACAGGGCATCATCGTCAACAGCTGGGGCGGTACTCCCATTGAGGCCTGGATCTCGAAAGACTCGCTTGAGCGCGACTATCCCATGCTGGTGAAACGTGCGCAGTTCTTCCAGAGCGACGATTACGTGAAGTCACAGACGCAAACCAACATGCAGGCAGACCGCCAGTGGCAGAAATTGCTCCAGGAGAGCGATGCCGGCATCCTGCAGAACTGGGCTGCACCAGACTGCGACGATGCCAATTGGCAAAGCATCAATCAGAACGACTGGAGTTGGCGTGGCTGTGGTAGTGTATGGCTGCGGCAACATATAATAATTAATAAGGAACACGCGGGAAAGCCAGCTCGACTGCTCCTCGGCACCCTCTTCGATCAAGACATCACTTATCTGAATGGAAAGGAGATTGGACATACCTACTATCAGTATCCCCCACGTCGTTACGACATTCCAGAGGGCTTGCTCAAAGAGGGCGACAACGTGATAGCCGTCCGTTTCATCAACAAATACGGGGCTGTGCACTTCATTCCCGAAAAGCCCTATATGCTCTGCTTCGGTGACGACCGCTGTTCACAGAACCCCATGCCGAAAGACGTCATACCCCTTACCCCGACATGGAAGGTGAACGTTGGCACAGAATTGCCCAATTGTCCCAGTGGCGACGTGTCGTTGCAGAATATCCCCACCACGCTTTACAATGCCGTGCTTCATCCACTCGCACCATACGCCATCAATGGTATCGTCTGGTATCAGGGAGAGTCGAACACAGGCAATCCTGCCCCCTATGCTGACTACCTGAAGAAACTGATGGGCTGTTGGCGCGACCGCTGGCAGGATCCGCAGATGCCCTTTGTCATCGTGCAGCTGGCCAATTATGATGGTCGCCAGCAATCCGGTTTCCCAAGACCTATCACCCCACAGACAGCACCGATGAATAGCGGTTGGGCCCAGCTTCGCGAGGCACAGCGTACAGCAGCAAAGGCCGATCCAAGGGCTGAACTGGCCGTCATCAACGACCTAGGCGAGACTGTCGACATCCATCCGCTCCGTAAAAAGGAGGTTGCCGAGCGTGTGGCACTCTGCTTCGATCGTCTTATATATAATAATAAGGTGAACCTTGCCCCAGAAGTCATCGCCGCCGAGGTGCAGGAGGGGAAGATCATCCTTACCCTTGACCAGCCGATACAGGCAGGCGACCTTTATGAGTTTGAGGCAGCCGCTGCTGATGGCGATAAGGTCTTCCAGAACGTGAAAGCCACAGCGGAAAACAACCGTATCACGCTGATTCTGCCTGAGAATTTCCATCCGATGAGCACCGTCTATGCTGTGCGCTATGCCTGGAAGGATAACCCTGCAACGGCAAATGTCCGTTCACTCACAGGACTGCCCATGTCATCTTTTGAAATGAAGGTAAACAAATAACAATAACTATCATGTCAACAACAAACGAATCCAAAGGCTTTTACAAGCTCTCCTGGCTCCAGCGCATCGGCTTCGGCTCCGGTGACCTGGCGCAAAACCTGATTTTCCAGACAACATGTATGTATCTGCTGTTCTTCTACACCGACATCTACGGACTCGATGCCGTTGATGTATCCGTGATGTTTACAGTAGGTAATGTGCTTAACGTGATCTGGGACCCCATCGTAGGTGCCATGATCGACAAGAATAACCCCAAACTGGGCAAATACCGTGCATACCTCGTGTTTGTAGGTATTCCCCTGACAGGTTTTGCCATCCTCTGCTTCTGGAACGGCTTCGCACCGTCGCTGCTCTATGCCTACGTCACCTACATTGCCATGACGCTGCTCTACACGTTCATCAACGTGCCTTACGGTGCCCTGAACTCATCACTCACCCGTGACACCGACGAGATCACCATCCTGACCTCTGTCCGTATGTTCATGGCTAACTGTGGTGGTCTGGCTGTAGGTTCTGGTCTGCCGCTGCTGATTGCCTACTTCACCGACCAGCAAGCCGAGGGACTGCCGAAGGATCCTACTGCATGGTTTACGACGATGACCATCTACGGACTGGTTGGTCTGGCTTTGCTGCTTTTCTGCTTCACCCAGTGTAAGGAGCGTGTGGTGATGGATGCCAGCGAGGCTGCCAACGTGAAGATCAGCGACCTCTGGATGGAGTTCTTCCACAACCGCCCCTTGCGCGTCATCGCCTTCTTCTTCATCACCGCTTTTGCCATGATGTCGATCGGTAATGCCGCTGGTGCCTACTTCATCAACAGTAATATGCACGGTTCTCCTGACCAGTTGTCCATCTTCATGGGACTCGGCTCTGCACCGTCATTCATCTTCATGCCACTCGTGCCGATGATCAAGAAGATGGTGGGTAAGAAGAATATGTTCTACATCTTCCTCTCAATCGCCATCATCGGTATGGCCTTCCTCTATGTGGTAGCCAAGATGGAGAACCCCAGCATGGGACTCGTCTATGTGGCTCAGTTCGTGAAGTCAACGGGTGTTATCGTGGCAACAGGTTACATGTGGGCACTGGTGCCTGAGGTCATCTCCTATGGTGAGTACGTCAGCGGCAAGCGCATTGCCGGCATCGTCAACGCCCTGACGGGTATCTTCTTCAAGGCCGGTATGACGCTGGGCAGCATCGTTGCTCCTGCCATCCTCGCCTATGTATCCTACAATCCCGATAGCATCCAGCAGTCGCCTGTAGCTGAGGAGGGTATCCTGTGGCTTGTCTGCGTCATCCCCGCAGCTTTGCTTCTGCTCGCCATGTTCATCATCTCGAAGTATGAGCTCACCGACGAGGTTATCGACGACATCAACAAGAAGATCGAGGCCCGCGCCAAGGAATAACAGACGCATCATTATAAAAGAAAAACTCACGGAATGATTTGTTCCGTGAGTTTTTATTATGCGCCAATCCCGTCTTACAGCTGATATTGCAGCATGACCATCGAGTAGGGAGCTACATCGAGGGTGAACTTCTGTTGTGGCGTTATCATTTCTGTTTTGGGAGCAATGGGCTGCTTCTCGAAGTTGTTCTCGTCGTAAGGATTGCCGGCAAGCACAGTCTTCTTTCCCTCTTTCGTCAGTTGGAAGCGCCCGAGGTTCACGTTGGCAAACTTCACCTGACTGGTGGCATTCACCACCTTCACGAAGAGCTGACGTGTCTTGGTGTTCAGGATCACGCTCTGGCCATAGTGCACATTCTCCATGGGCTGGATGACATTGGCAGCATCACCCTGGAATTTCACGCAGTCGCCATAATAGTAGTTGCCTGAAGACTGTCCGAACATCTGCTGCACATAGTAGCTGCAGGTCAGGAACGGACGCTCGTTGTCGTAGTAGATGAGGTCGGGATTCCACTGGGTACCATCCTTACGGGCAAAGAGCGGAGCATAAGAGGTCATGGTGACCACATCGGCATTGCGCTCTACATGGAGCAGATAAAGACCTTCGGCAAGGGCGTCGATGAGTTTCTTGTCCTTGGCAGCATACTCACCCAGATAGACCTTGGTCTTCTTGTTGCGCGGGTAATTGTCGTACTGGCGCTTGTTCAGGAAAAAGTCATTGGGCTCATAATAGTGCTCGTCGAGGATAGGCATACCCAACTCGTCGGCGAGTTTCCAGCCTGCCTCATAGTCGGGATTACCGGCATGAGAACCAGGACCGGCAGTACCCACGATGACAATCTCGGGATGAGCCTTCGTCACACGTTCATAGATATACTTGAAGCGCTCGATAAACTCGGGAGAGATCTTCTCCTCGTTACCGATACCGAGGTACTTCAGGTTGAAGGGCTTCGGATGTCCCTGGTCTGCACGCATCTTTGCCCACTTATTCTTGGCAGGATCGCCATTAGCCCACTCGATGAGGTCGATAGCCTCAGCTACCCACTCGTCCATCTCGGACATAGGCACCACATCCTGAGCCTGGGTAGGCCACATGTTCCAACCGCCATTGGCACCCTGACAGCTTACGCCACTGGGCAGAATGGGTACAGGCTCCATACCGAGGTCCTCGCAGAACTGGAAGTACTCGTAGTAGCCGAGGGCACAACTCTGGTGATAACCCCAGGTGTTCTTCAGCTGGCGGCGTGTCTCCTTCGGACCGATGGTGGTCTTCCAGCGATAGGTATTCCAGAAGCCGTCGCCACCGCCATGAACCACGCAACCGCCAGGGAAGCGCAGGAACTTAGGCTGGAGATCGGCCAGCGCCTGGGCCAGATCCTTACGCAGACCATGGCCCTTGTAAGTATCCTCAGGCATCAGCGATACCACGTCGATATCCATATCGCCTGTGTTCAGCACCAAGATCTGGAGCGAAGCCTTCTGACAAGTAGATTCAGGCGTGAGCACAGCCTCATACTTCTTCCAGCTGTTGTCGTTCACGTCGATGACAGCCTCTGCCAACAGTTTCGGGTCCCTGGGAGGCCATCCCTGCGGCTGCTCAACGAGGGCGACACGCACCTTTTTGGCACCACCGTTCACATTACGCATAAAAGCCGAGAAGTCATACTTCTCACCAGCCTTCACAGAGATACCGTCGAAACCGTCGTTCTGCAGTCCGAAGCCCTTCCAGCCTTTATAGTCGAAGTACTCCTTGACACGCTCGGTGTGAAGACGCATGTAGGTAGCATTGTTAGGATGAACGGGATTCTCAGAACGGATCAGCAGATTACCCAATGAGTGACCTGGGCGTATCATCTTCCACGCTGTGCCAGGTCCCCATCCGTCACGGTCAGATGGTGAGAACTCGAAAGAGCCGTTCTGTAACAGCTCAGCATAAAGACCACCGTCAGCAGAGTTGTTGATATCCTCAAAGAAGATACCGATCAGTTCATTACTGATAGCCTTGCCGCCTGCCGGAGCGGTCATCGGCTTCTGGGCGCTGAGTCCCATAGTGGCTGCTGCGAAAACGGCAGCAATCATCATTCGTCTATTCATACAATTGTAATTGGTTTATTTAGTGAGATATTGTTTACAGAGAATCAGGGAAGACAAACAACTTGATGTTGTCTTTGACAAAGATGACCAGCCCAGAGGCACCATCTACATAGTCAATAGACATCGTCACGTCCTTAGGATCAAGCGCTTTCCCGTCAATGACAAAAAGCGACTTGTCAAAGATTACCGCCTTGTCCTTCTGGGCCAGTTTCTTGGTAATCGTCGCATCACCGTATTTATAGGTCACCTGGAAATGGTTACCGCCCGAAAGATCCAGATCGGTGTCGACCTCTACGGAGTCAAGCAGATTATACTCATCTTCAAAGATGGTCCGCAGCTTGTCGTAGATGGTAGGCTCGGTACGGCCGTCACTTCCTTCATGGGTAGACAACTGTCTGTCGTTATACAAAACGTCGACCCCCTTCTTCTTAATCCATTCCTTGCCAACAAAGAGCATCGGCTTTTTGGTTGTCAGATTAATGACCCTGACAGCCTGTTTATCTTCCTTCCAGTCAATGTCCTTGACATCCGAAAAGACGTCGCCTATATGAACGGTCTTCCCGTTAGAGAACTTCAGATTGGCATCATTCACTTTGAGCACCTTGTAATTGTCGGCGCTCATCTGGCCTATACACATGCTAAGCCACAGCAGGATTGTTATTCTTTTCATTTTTTCGTGTATAAAATAGTTTTCGCTTTTGTACATAGGTATCAATCAACGAATAGACGGTTGTCGGTACCCAGATGTTGAACACCATATCGTTCCAGTTGGCAATCAGGGATATGACGAAGAAGAGCGTAGCCGTACTCAAGAACGACATGAGGACGCTCAGCCACGGATTCTGGAACAGCGACGAGAAGGAGTTTCCTCTCAGATAGAAGGTGCCCACGATCATATAGACCAGGAACAGCAAGATGACAAGCCACCCATTGATCAGATGGTCGCCTGCCATGAGGGCAAGATAGGCATTCATGCAAACCACGGAACCAGGCTGTGAACCCAGATAGGTCGTGTGGCGGTCAGTCAAGAAATCTCCAATCACGACGATCTTGTCTTCCAGCTGATCCTTCACGGGGAATACCTCGTCAATATCCAACAGGTCGGATCCGAGATAGCTGTAGCTGTATTGCCGCGACTGTCCGTCTTCGTCTATCAGTCGCCCGTTGACGATCATCCTCATCAGCAAGGTCACGCCATTATGGCAAAGCCTTCCGTTGTCCGTGTACCAGAGTCCGCCCCAGTGTGGCTTGATGGCACAGCCGTCAGCCCCGATCCTTTCCGAATAGATCTTCAGCGGAACGGTGATCACAGAGTCGTATCTCAGATACTGGAAATGGGAGAATGTCCGCACCTTCCACGTGATACTGTAGTCGGCATTGGCTGACTTGGCATAGAGGCCGCTGTCCTTCATCCGCGATTTGGAATGGTTGGGGATCACGATCCTGTCCATCGACTTGATCGTCTGGAACAGAGCCGAATCCGAGGGCGAGTTGATACCTTCCTCAAAGTTCACATCCAAGAAGATATAACGGTAGTTATTCGCCGCTTTGGCTATCGTCAGCAACTTCAGCAGCTTCTCCCTGTCCGTAATCACTATATTCCCCACAGGCATCCCGTCCTCCTCATACTCCACCAACTGCTTGTCGTAGCACACGTTGATAAGGAGCAGACTGTCGGGTACGTTCTCTACCTTACTGCCGAGGAATCTCTTGGCATAATAGATCTCTGTGAGAGCGGCATTGTCGCCTGGCAGCGAATGCCGGGTGTTACCAAAGAGGTAAGTGCCCACGATGATGACCAAGCTGAAGCCTGCGGAGATACAGTATATCCTTCTGTCTTTCCGCAGCTTCTGCAATATGCCTTGCCAAAGGCTTTTGATCATCTTCTTAAACATTACAAATCCCTGTTAAGCAGAATGACTTTTGCCTTAGAGTTATCCATACGACTCATGGTCTTGCCTACGTCGGCATTATAATAAGTAGGATCGGCCACCGTGAACTTCCTGCCCTCCACCATGATATAGTCACCGGGAACATCCTCGTCGAAGCAGACGGCGGTGTACATGTGCTCAGGATAGTAGACCAGCACCACGTCGAGGCCCAGCAGGTCGCGAACGAGGTGAGAGAACAGGATGGCTCTGTCTTCACAGTCGCACTTCGGGTAGAAGAGGCTTTCCTCTGCGAAGAAGGCGCGCTCACGCCCCCACATCTTACTGTCGAGGGCATAGTCGAGTCCCATCTGCACCCAGTTCAGCAGCAGGTTGGCACCCATCAGCTTGGTACCGTTCTGTATCTGCTTCTTCAGCTGGGGATACAGCTTATCTTTCACCTCCTTTGTGATGGGCGTATTGGCATAATAGGCCCAGTTGGTCATGATATTACTATTCTTATAGGTAGAAGGATAGTCATTGAAGAAGTTGATCATGTTCTTGTTGACGGCGATATCAGCCGAGACGGATACGAAGCGTGAGATGATGGTACGCATCTCCGACATGTCGACCTTCAGCTTCGGCAACTTATCGATGTCGGCTTCCATGACCTTCTCTCCCGGGAAACCTACATCGCAGACGGCCAGGTTCTTCAGGCGGCTGCCGTCGAAGAGGAAGAACAGCTGCCCGTTGATGCTGGTATAACCGCTGCGATAGGCGGCGTCATGGATTCTCACCAGGAGGTGGAGCTTCTTCTGCTCGTCGAGGGCAAAGCGCATCATATAGCCCGACTGCTGGAACAGCACGCCCTGCAGGAACACGGCCTCCTGGGTACCCTTGCCGCAGATGGCCTCACCCACAGACTCCAACAGCTTGTAGTAAGCCCAGTCGCAAAGGTCGTATTTCTTGCGGAGGTCCAGACAGTCATGCAACAGGTTGTTGTACTTGTCCGTCGTGAGTTCACGATAGGCGTTGGCCATCGCTTTCTCGTCGGAGCCTTGGAGCTTGAACTTCTTGTCGGGTGTGCGGGCATCCATCTTGGTGCCATAATACTCGAAAGAGCAGGTCTTCACGGCCTCCAGGTTCTGCTTTACCGGACTGAGTGGCTGGGGCTGAGGAGCCTTCGGCTCTTTCTTGACGACTGCGATTTCCACAGGGATCTCCTTGCTCTTGGTCTTCTGGGCCAACTGCTTGTCTATCTCTCTTTGCTTCTCCTCGCTCTTTTTCTTTTCCTCGGCCAGGAGTCGCTTCTGCTCTTCCTGACGAGCCTTTTCCTCTTCGAGCTTCTTCTGCTGGGCCAACTGCTTCTGAGCCTGCTCGTTCAACAGCTGCTGCTGTCTATCCTGCTCCTGCTTACGCAGATCGGCGGCCTTCTGCTGCTCCGCCTCCTGCTTCTGGCGCTGGGCGAGATAGCTCTGGCGCTCAGTCTCGAGCTTCTTCTTCTCGTCGGCGAGTTTCTGCTGCTCAGCGAGCAACTGCTTGTTCTGCTGCTCCAGCTGCTTCTGCTGTTCAGCCTGCTTTTTGGCGCTCTCTTCAGCCAGCAGTTTCTTCTGTTGTTCCTGCTTGGCCTTTTCGGCATCCAGCAGTTTCTGCTGCTCTGCCTGCTGCTTGGCACGCTCGTCTATCTGCTTCTGCTGCAGGGCCAGATCGTTCTTCTGCTTATCGGAAGCACGCTGCAGTTCTGCCTCCTGACGCTGTTTCTCAGCGAGGAAAGCCTGACGCTCGGCCTCCAGTTTTTTCTGCTCGTCGGCGAGTCGCTTCTGTTCGGCGAGCAACTGCTTGTTCTGAGCCTCCAGCTGCTTCTTCTGTTCAGCCTGCTGCTTGGCACTCTCCTTGGCCAGCAGGTCTTTCTGTTTCTGCTGGGCAACCTTTTCGGCATCCAGCTGTTTCTGCTGGGCTGCCTGCTGCTTGGCACGCTCATCCAACTGACGCTGTTGTTCAGCGAGCTGCTTTTTCGCATCGGCAGAAATCTGCTTCTGCGACTCCTGCTTCTTCTTATCGGCCAGGAAAGCCTTGCGATCGGCTTCCAACTGCTTCTTCTCATCGGCAAGTTTCTGCAGTTCAGCCTGCAACTGCCTGTTCTTCTCTTCCAACTGTCGCTGTGCCTCCTGCTGCTGACGGGTACTCTGCTCGGCTAACTGGTTCTTCTGCTGGGCATTCCTGGCGCGCTCCTCGTCCAGCTGTTTCTGCTGTTCAGCCTGCTGCTTGGCACGCTCGTCGAGCTTCCGCTGCTGTTCGGCCAACTGGTTCTTCTTCTGGTCAGAGGATTGCTGCTGGGCTGCTTCCTGCTTCTGTTTCTCGGCAAGGAAGGCCTGGCGCTCAGCTTCCAACTGCTTCTTCTCGGCAGCCAGTTTGTCCTGCTCGGCCTGAATCTGACGGTTTTTCTCCTCTAGCTGTTTCTGCTGCTCTGAGCTCTTGCGATTGCTCTCCTCAGCCAACAGGTTCTTCTGCTGTTCCTGCTTGGCCTTTTCGGCATCCAACTGCTTCTGCTGTTCAGCCTGCTGCTTGGCACGCTCATCCAACAGTCGCTGTTGCTCTGCCAGTTGGCGCTCACGCTCGTCGACGCTCTTCTGCTGTTCGGCTTCCTGCTTCTGCTTTTCTGCGAGGAAGGCCTGACGCTCTTCTTCGAGTTTCTTTTTCTCGGCCTCGAGCTTCTGCTGATCTGCCATCAGTTGGCTGTTCTGCTGATCCAACTGCTGTTGCTTGGCATCCTGCTGCTTTTTCTGGGCATCGATGGCTTTCTGGGCCTCCAGCAGTTTCTTGTTCTTCTGCAAGAGTTCCTGCTGTTCCTTCTTCTTGTCATAGGTCAGCGGGTCGTCCCACTTCTTCACCGGATGCTCCAGCGGAGTCTTCATCCCGTACTCCTTCCAGGCCTTCTCCATGAAGTCGGCATATTCGCTATTGGCCTTCTCACGGAAATCCTTATACTCTTTATTGGCATCTTTTACGAAGTCATTATAGTCGTCCGTAAAATCGTCTTGTGCATAGCCCTTTGAGACCATGCACAAGAATGCCAGGCACGTAAACAACGTCCTTTTCATACGCACCACGTCCTTTAGTTGGTAATATCGTTAGAGGCTGTGATCAATTCGCCCAGGATATCATCCATCTTCTTCTGGGCAACGGCCACACGGAGGGTCACTTCCACGTTGCCGTTGGGCAATTCCCTGTAAGCATCGAAAAGCACACGGGGGTTGCCGAGTTTCTGATCGATGGAGAGTGCCTTGGCTGCCATGATGGCCTTGGCCTTCGATTCGGCCTCGGCATGAGGCAACGACTCGTTGTTGACGCCTACCTCGAACTTCTGCGTGAGGTTCGTGGAGAGCAGGGCAGCAAGCTCAGCCTTGGCGAGGGTCATGGCCTGCATCCTGGCTGCATCGTAGACACCGCCCACGCTGCTGGCGACACCAACCGTCCACTTCAGGTTGCCCTCGACATCCTCTTCCAGTTCCGCTTTCTTGCTACGGATAAGCATGTCTCTAAGCGAGAGCGAGCCAGGAACCACCTTCCAGCCCTCCTTCTCATACTTCTTCACTTCTTTCTTTATCTCTTTCATGTGTGCCTTGTCAAAAGCCTGGGCACTTACGGTCATTGTCATGGCGAAAGCCAGGACCATTGTCATTACAACCTTTACAGTTTTCATACGCTAAATTGTTTTTGTGGGGTTATTTGATTAAACTATCTACTGCATCCATACCGGCCTGCATCGCTTTCTCACGGTCATAGGCCAGTCTCACCTGCACTTCCATGCCGCCATCCTTACGGTCTCTGAAGAGCTCTATCAGCGTGATTGGCATCTTCAGCTTCTGGGAAACCAGCGCCTTGCCTTTCTGCACAATCTCCGAGGCCGATGTTGCCTCGCCGGGCCCCGTCTGACGGTTCTCCAACTTCGTGGTAACCAGCGTCGTCAGGTCTGTCGAGATATTGCCTGCCAGCTCGGCCTTCGCCAGTTCCGTAGCCTGAATCTTGGCCGCATCATAGAAAGTGCCGCCGCTCATGGCCTGCCCGAAGATATACTTCGGCTGCTGGTCAGCGTCCGTCTCCGCCTGCAGTTTATAGGCCTTCAACAGTTGCTGCTCCATAGGCAGTCCGCCAACAGGCACTTTCCAGCCCTCCTTCTTCAGCTGCTTAGCCTCTTTCTTGGCCTGTTTGGCCAAATCCTTATCACTCTGTGCATACACAGTTGAGGTTGCAATGCCCAACAGCACCACCGCCATCATAATCTTTATGAGTCTCATAGGCATACCAATTATAATTATTTATGCTGCAAAGATAAAAAAAAAGGTTGAACCTTCCAAAGATTTTGCACATAATCTTTCGAAATGCACGAAATGTGCTTGGTTAATCTATCATTAAATCTATTTTTATACAAAAAAAAACGACTTGAGCAATGCCCAAGTCGTTAATCGTCTGAAAATGAAATTTAGAATTTCAGATTACGCCATGCGTCAGCAATTTTTTCTGAGGCATTTGTGGCTGGTGTCTGGTTCTTATGCATCTTCATCTCTTTGGATCTGGTAGACACATTTGTCGCTATTTTGTCAGACAGATCGCCAAAAGTGATGTCACCAAACGAATCTTGGAGGGACTTCAGAAGATAATAGGTAAACAATCCATGTCCTTGTTCAGGATATCCTTGAGCCGTCTCATTGCCTTTGGCTGCAGAGAAGACTATGAGGGAACCACCGCCAAGAGTAGCCTCTTCAGCATCGATTTCTACAGCACGTAGACCTTCTGCGACACCTTCATTGGTACGATTCACGCCACTAAAGCAGGCATCCAAGAAGACAGATGTCTGATTGAATTGAAGATCCCCAAGCATTGCATAAAAATCATCTAGGGCAATTCCTCGCTTCACATTTGTTCCACGAACATCAGTGGGAAGGATGTAAGCCTTGTTCTTATTTTTGACATCGGGCACACCATGACCAGCATAATAGACAATCAGTTTCTTCTCCTCACGGTTGGGTATAGTCTTGACCCAATCTTCAAACTCTTCTTCCAGAATCATCTGCTTGGTAGCATCCTCCACAATGTGGATGTTTCCTGCGGGGATACCTAGAGTCTGTTTGCAGTACTCACCGAAAACGCGGGCATCATGGATGGCATAGGGCACATCGGAAGCAAAACGATAATTCTGGTTACCGATAATCAAAGCATAGGTGTCGTTTCTTGTAAGAAAACTGGTGGGAATCAGAGAGTCAACGTCAGAGGTCAGATAGTCATAGTCGTTCTCCATCTCGCGGCCTTTCACTACCTTCTCAACGGCAGACTTTGCCAGACCGAACTCATGGCTATTATCTGGATTGATATAAGATGGAAGTTTTACAATTTCACCGCCATAAAGAGAGTGGCGCACACGATTATTCATGTTCACCTCACTGGCAAATACATGATGTCCGATGACTGAAGTGGGACTCAGCTCAATAGACTTCACATTGTCGCAAGACACGAAAGCCTGATCGCCAACTCGACACTGATCAGGTATCTTAATCGCAGTCAGCGAGTTACAGTTGGCAAAGGCGATGGTCTCTATTACCGAAAGTTGTATAGGCAGGGAGATATTCCTCAATCGAGAGCAGTTCATGAAGGCACCCCAGCCAATCTCTTTCACATCCGTTCCCTCGAACACCACTTCCTGCAGACTTTGACAAAATGCAAACGCACAGGAGCCGATTCTGGTAATTCCTATGCCAATGGAAACTTTTCTGACATCTAGCTTCTTTTTTACCCAAGGGGCTATTCGACTAGCAACATCATAGTTGTCAATAGTTACTTTTGCACTCTTCTTGGAGACATTGGAGATAACAAGCGTGTATCCATCAAATGTCCACATACAGTCTTCTCCGCAAAAACCACTCGTTTTGTACACCGACTGTGCCATTACTTCAGGCAAGCACAGGATGGTCATCATGACCATAAATATATACTTTTTCATATCGATTCGAAATTTATCTTACTTACTATCATGTTACATTCTGATCTGGAGATATATACGACTATAGGACGAACTGAAATCGTATTTGTCTTTTCCAAATGTGTCCGTGACTATGGGCTTATAGCTCAAGCTGGCAGTGCGGTACTCATAGCCAAGACCTATGAATTTCCAGGATATATTCAAGCCGAAACTATGCATAAGGCCGTGTCCCCAATCCAATTTCGTTTCATCACCGATCTTTTCTTTGTCTGAGTAAGTCGGATCTGCTTTACTCGTTGCAGGGTTCAAATCAGCATCCTTGTCATTGGGCATGTAAAGAAATGAGATATGATAACCAATATGATAATACAGATTGAGTTTCAGATAATGCAGGCCTGGATTGTTGTTCTTGACAAAAGGAGCAATCGTGAGAGATGGTCCAATGGACATGCCATAGCTAAACTCGTACTTAGCCAAGTTCCAAGGTGTATAATAATAGGAATCCTTCAAATCTTTTGACGTAATTTTATTGCTGCTATCATATACTTTTGAGCCCCCCTCTTTCTTGAAATGGTTAGCTGCCAAGTCGATACCAGTATAATCGATGTAGAACTGCAAGGTGTTGTCAATAGGATTCTTGTGAAGTCGATAACTACGTCCATACTGGATGGAGAGACCCCAGTCGCTGCTCATGTCCTTGACATTGCCACCGTTTATGCTAGGCACTCCAGTTGGAACAGAGCCCTTCGGGGAAAGTGTTGCATTGTTATAAACAATGTTGAAATAACTTCTTCTCCCCCAGACATCCTCGAAATGACGTTCTGTAGCATGGGTAGTTGACACCTTTTGCTGCTGTTTGATGATGTCCTGGATAGTGGTAACATCCGTGGAGTCCTCGCTCCAGTCAATGTTGGCCATTCTCTCGTCTTCATTTACGTCTTGGGCATAAGCCGAAAAGGCGAATAGACTTGCCAATAAAAGAATTTTTCTTTTCATGATTAGTTGTTTTTAGGATATTAATTAAGTGAATTATTTAATGATTGCCTCTATTAGCCTTACGAATCTTAACCCATTTTTTTGCTACCACCATATCGCGGTCAGCGCGCTGACACTTGAGCAGCCATTTTTGGAAGTCGTGTGTGCTCAGGGAATTGGGATGGCGTTCGTCGCCCGTGATATCGTTGCACTTGGTGAATGGATGGGAAGAATAGATGACCACCACTTGGTTGTCCTCCGTTTCACGCTGGGTGCTGAGTTTATAATATGAGGCCATCGGATCTGCTTCTTTATCGAAAAACAGGTAGTCCTTTCCGCTCTTAACCAGATGCATACCGTCAGGATCCCTCCGGTATGGCAGAAGGCAGGAGGTCTCATCGTCACCAACAATCAGATAAACAGCAACATAGCCTGCAGATGGAGACCGAAACTGCATATAAATGCGCTCCCCACTATTAAAGGAGGATGTCTCTACCTTCTTGTCGTTGCCGTCTTTCAAGATGCTCCACTTCAGGTCTGCCTTGGCTTGAATAATCTCACGAGCCTTGCCTTTAACATTGGCATGGAAGATTAACTTCCCCTTATCATAAGTGACTGTAATTTCTGGAGCTTTAGTGTCACCAAGCCAGTCACCTTTGGCCATTGCCACAGTGTTCTCCCAGAAATACGAACTAGTGGCTTCACCGTTGGTCTCTACATTCGTATCAATGACATCAGAAGTAATCAGTTCGCCAAATTCGGCCTTGATGGCCTCGGCTTTGGCCAACTCGACACACTTCAGTTTGGCCTCCCGCAAAGTAATATTGTCGTTTTCACCTACCACATAAGTGTAAGAACCTTCTACAGTAGCAGTACGCTGGGCCATGACCATTAGGGGGGGCATAATACTAAGAATAAGGATAAGCAATAAATATCGTTTCATGTTTTTGACTATTATTGTTTGATCAGGAAAAGCATCTTCACTTCCACTTGGCCATTATCCATATGACGAATGAGTGTGAGTTCAGGGCGCATGGACTTTATGCTCTGGTCCACGCTGGACCTAACTGTATTTTCAAATGTCATCTGACTCTTAGCTTCATCTGAAATTTCATTGGAAATCTGTATGTTCGTCTCGCTGCTCACATGGGTATCCTGCTGAGCAGCTAATTGAGATACGGCACGTTGCCGAGCCTTCCGCAGTGCAAGGTTCTCGTTGTCTGCAATAGCTTCGCCCTTCAAGGGCAGCAAAGTTCCGTGGCATTCACCCAATTTCTGATAATATTGGTCAATAGCCATATCTAGAGGAAGGGTATTGCCATACAATTTCCAACCTTCTTTTTTTAGTTCCTTATATACCTTCTTGCTCTCTTTCTGGAAAGATTTGTCCTGCTTCCCACAGTCTGCACAGCAATTTACAAATATGCCCAACAGCATTATCGCCGTCAGAATCCTTTTGAGTTTCATATGTGTACTTGTTAAAAAACTGTTTTATGCTGCAAAATTAAACAAAAAGGTTGAAACACCCAAAGTTTAATTAAACAATTTTTTAAAAAGGTAAAAATAACTCCAAAGCAGTTCATTGAATGACGAAGAATTTCTTCTCTCGGCAATCATCCAAAAAACACTCTATTGGTTACGGTTACAGTTGTAACCATGTAACCTTTTATTGGTATGCCATTTTGAAATTAGTTTACAAGGCTGAATCATGCCCTAAAGACACTGAGTTTGCCGTAATGTAAGCACGGGTTTCATTACGACAAACTACCCTTTTAGTCCCTATAAACTCAGAGTTTGCTAACGATAAACTTAGTGCCTTGTAACTGGTTGTATGTCAGATGGATACAAAATAGCGCCTTTAAATCGGTGGATTTGAAATTAGTTTACAAAATAAACCCGTCAACTCTCAAAAGGTTACATGGTTACAACTGTAACCGTAACCGTCTGGCATCAAAAAAAAGTGCTCACAAAGTGCACGACACTTTGTGAGCAGGTTAATAGTTAATAGATTTTTTTATCGCCAAGGATTCTCGAAGGCGACGGGGCCGTTCTCGAGCTTCTGGCATACGATTTCGATGTCCTCGTAGTGC